>JAABUO010000112.1_pt1 | contig 221229 bp, 170 predicted proteins | sample 5559291 | NCBI WGS metagenome assembly JAABUO01 (sample SAMN10711878, study PRJNA513372) | rock metagenome | isolation source: Antarctica rocks | place: Antarctica: Victoria Land, Finger Mt sud
TCACCGCCGGTTCTCTCGGAGGTGGACTCCTTGTCGATCATGCCGGCATCCCCTCCGCGTTTCTCTTCGGCGGGTGTCTGTCTCTGGCTTGTGCCCTGCTCCTCATGCGCTCGGCCCCGCTGGCTTTTATGGACGCTGGCGCGCCCGTTGGCGGCCCTGAGCAAGGGAGGGGTGCAGGGGGAAGAAGGGGCCCTGTCACGCGCTCCGGCGGAGCGTGTCGAGCAAAGCGGGATGAGGGATAGGGAGAAACCGAAGGGGTTTCTCCCGCGCCGCGATTCACGTGAGAAAGCAAAGCGGGAGCCGATGATGGCTCCCGCTTCTGGTTAAGCTGCAATCTTCTTCTTGATGGACGTTGGTTTTTGCACTTTGGCCTTTGGAGTGGCTTTCGCAGGAGACTCGATGGGTGTCGGCTGCTTGACCTTCTTTGCGACCGCTTTCGTCTTGGGAAGTGGGGGAGCGAAGACGCTCTCGGCTTCGGTGAGGAAGTCCAACTCGCCTTCGCGGGGAATGCCGACGTGTCCAGCAAATGCGAGACGCAGGGCGAAGCGGGTTAGCTTATCGTCTGCGGTCGCGTCGATGGTGGAAAGTAGTATCTCTTCGGCGCTGCGCTGTTCGTTCTCGTTGCCCCCTGCTATGTCGTCGGCCAAGTCGTCGGCGAAGGTGTAGGGGGCAAGGTTGACGATTGCGCGTAGCAGAACGCGTAGTTGTGCTGCTGTGAAGGTGGCCGGGGCGTTTTCAAGGATGCGCTCGAAGGTAGCGGCGCGGATTTGCCGCTGCTCCTCCGTGCGGGCTTGCTCCGCCTCGTACTCCTGCTCTTCGCGCTCCCGCTGTTCCGTGAAGGCCTCGGCTCTGCGCTCCTGCTCGGCTTCATACTCCTTTCGTTCTTGCTTGTGTTGTTGCTTCCGCTCCTCGGCCTGTTCGTCTGTCTCGGCTTCGGGTGATGGAGGCATGGTTGGGGCGGGATTCTCGGCCAGACGCGCTGCGGCGCGAGGATCATGAATCGGACAGTGGTTGTCGGTGCATACGGTGATGCTGGTTCCCGCACGTTTGCCGTAGACGATGATGGCTGGCTTAGCGGCGGCGCATGGCGGGGCTGGTTCAGCGTCGGGATTCTGGATGACGGTTTCAACTTCGCGGAATTGTCCACGCAGGACGGCTCCCGGCCTCTGCTCTTTTGGACTGCGGTAGCCGTTCTCGATCTGGACTAAGTCGGGGTGGGCGGCAATCTCGCGGTCGATATGGGCGTTGATCTTCACTTGGTAGCAGGGTGAATCGAGGCACTGATCGCCCTGCACGTCGATGAAGAGGGCTGTGTTGTACCCGCTGCGCCGGGAACAGGTGATGCAAGCTCCAGCAGCGGGGTTGAGGGTGGGGTCTTCGCGGTCGAACGGCGCATCCGCAAGACACAGATAAAGGTTGGCCTGTACCCACGCGGCAAGGTGTTTGGCGGGTAGCAGGTGCGGCTCTTTGTCCTGCCAGTCCTTGCGCCAGCACTCTTCGTAGGCTGCGGCCTGTGCGTCCTGCGGGAGCCGGGCAAGCAGGTTGGCGTGGCTGGTCGTAATGCGCTCTTGGGTGAACGCCTCGGCGATAGCCGGGATGAGTTGCAGGAGCGACAGACGGGCATAGATGTGGCTAGCGCTCTTGCCTGACTTCTCGACCAACGCGGCTACATCGTAGCCGGGCATGTCAAGCAAGCGTTGGAAGCCCTGGGCCTCCTCGTACGGGTGCACGTCCACCCGCTGCGAGTTCTCGACTAACTGCCATTCGAGCGCCTGTGCGTCGTCCACTTCGACGATACGGGCAGGAACTGAGAAGACTTCGGCGAGTAGCGAAGCGCGGTAACGCCTTGCTCCGGTGACGATCTCGAAGCCTTCGTTGTTGGGCCTGACAGTGATGGGCTGAATGAGGCCATTGTGCTTGATGGATTCGGCAAGCTCGTACAGCTTGGCTTCATCGAAGGTGCGGCGGGGGTTGGTGGTGGACTCGTGGATGGTGTCGACGGCAAGGTACTGAAATGCGCTGCTGTTCTGCATGATTGCTCTCCTTGAGCGGTTGCACTGCGTGGGGGTTGTAGAGCGGACGCGCGACCTGTATCCGCTCCGGTGGCGGGGAAAGGGTTTAGGCGCGTGGCGTCCGCTGCCGCTCGAAGGCTGCGGCGAAGCCTTGCAGACGCAGGTTGTTGTCCCACTGCTTGGCGAATCGCTCGTGCTGTTTATGCAACTCGATCAAATGCACGTAGTGGTCGCGGACGATGTTCCGGCTCCACTGCTCTACGTCCATGTAATCGTTGCGGTAGAGGAAGGGGTTCAGGTGCACCCCTCCTATCAGTCCAAGCTCGAAGCACATCTCCGGGTCACGCATGAGGTCGCCGTTCTGTTCGCCGTAATGACAGACAGAGATTGCGGGAAGCCCCATCGGTCCTGACTCGTCCATCGCCTCGATGACAAGCGCCATGTAGGGCAGGTTTTCGATCTTGAGGGAGAGGCCGGGGTACCACCCGCCAGCCATCTTGAGGATTTGAAGGATGGTCTGCATCACGCCACCTTCGCCAGTTCTGCATCGGGCATCGCTGCTTGCTCTGCGGTGGGCGGCTGCAATGCGGCAAGGATCACGGCGGAGGTCCGCTGGATCACTTCCAAGCTCTCGGCCAGAAGCGAAGCATTGCCGTGGTACAGGTGGATGTAGTCGGCGGATGCGGTACCGGTGTCCAGTCCTACGGCCTGACCGATGACGAACGCGATGGCCTCGGCCTCGGTCTCCTTGACTACCTTGGTGGTGGTGGTGCGCCGTTCGGCCTTGTGCAACATCTCGTGCGCGAGTTCATGGACAAGGGTGCTGAACTCCTCGGCCTCGGCCTGTCCGGGAAGAATGGCAATCTTGCCGCCATAGCTCATCCCTAAAGCGGGTGCGATCTTCTCGGTAAAGACAAGCTCGATACCTTGCGCTGCGATGAATGAAACCAGACGGTCGCGGTTCTCGCCCACGGTGCCGCGCATTTCGCGCATGGTCGGAAGCTCTGCACCTTCGGTCTGCGCCACATCGAAGACGTACGCATTGCGGAAGCCGACAAGAACGCGGGTGTTCTGCCTGGTGATGTCCTTCTCGGCTTCTTCATCCTTCTTGCGCTTGAGCCCGATAATCGGGGCCAGAATGCGGATGCCCTTCTGTCCCTTCATGACTTTGCGTCCAAGCTGGTTCCACGCATACAGGCCAGCAACACGGGTTGCGCTTGGCCTCTGCCGTGCAATCTCCAAGATGTTCCCGAAGCTGTAGTTATGAAACCGGCTCATCGCGTCGAGGTAGGCGGTGAGTGCGTCCGAATGTCCGGCCTCAAGCTGTTCGATAAGGCTCTTAACGTTGGCGGCGATGATGTCTTTGGCGGTCTGTCTTTGTTGCGGCTGTTTGGGGTTTTCGCTGATCGGCGTGACGGTGCTGGTGGTGGGGTTCATGGGTGGTTCCTCCGTTGTGAATGGCTGTGCTGTGTTTGCTCACAAACACGCCTTGGCCCTGGCCCACGCCAGCGGAGGCGGCAAGTGCAAGGGGAGGGGTATCTCCCACCCGCAACGCAGTGGAGGGCGAGCGCAGCGAAGGTCTGCACAAGCGAAGCGCGGAAGACTGTTGGGACACCCCTTGCGCGCGCCAGAGGCGGAGCCTCTCAGGAAGGCTTGGTTTCCTTGCTCGGCGCGAAGCGCAGGAAGATGCTTTTGCGGTTGTTCTTGCTTTTAGGGTCGGCGTTGCGGGCAGCAATGAGGGTGTTACGAAACTGGTTGGTCGTCCTTTTGACTGCGATTACTGACGAGAAGCCGACTTCCATTACCAGTTTGTGTGCTGGACACGCCAAAAGTAGGAGCGGCGTCGCGGACAGGAACAGGACAATTATGTTGGGTGACAGAAGTCTCGAGATGGCAGGAGACAAGCCGGGAGTGCAACTACTCCCTCAACACAGAGCCTACTTCCAGGTGCCCACCGCGGATTGCCTGGGGCCGGCCAGAAATAAATTTCGAGACGATGTGTCGAATTCTTGTCCGCCCGTTCGTCGTTATAGTGAAGGCCGGCTAAGGACGCGCCCGAAGACGAATGCAGGAGAGAAGACAATGACGCAATATTTGGTTGCTATTCAGCACCCCGACAACTACGACCCGTCCCTCGAGGGCGAAGCGATGGAGCGCGATATCGCCGTGCTCAACGAGGAGATGGATGCCGCTGGTGTCAGGATTTTTGCTGGCGGCCTGTCCCCGGCAAGCAGCGCGAAGTCGCTGCGGGCACAGCCCGATGGCAAGGTGCTCATCACCGACGGGCCGTACCTGGAGACCAAGGAGCACGTGGGCGGATTCTGGCTGCTGGAAGCCGTTGACCTGGACGAGGCCCTGGCATGGGGGCGCAAGGCCGCCGTAGCCTGTCGGGTGCCGGTCGAGGTTCGAGCGTTTCTCAGAGTACGGCCACACGGCGCATCCGGCCGTGACGTACGTCAGCGTTTTCGAGATTCGGTCAGGGGCGGACTTGAAGAAGCTGATGAAGGCAAGTGAGCAGCGACGACGACAGAACGTTGCACGCTGAAGGACGGCCTGACAGAAAAAAGCCCAGTTTTGAGAGGAACAATGCAAACAAACAAGATCTGTGCAGTCGCAATCAAGAGCTTCGCCCTGCTTGTTGCGCTTTGTATGGTGCACCAGGCGATGGCACAGGATGCCACGTCACCGTATCCGAAGATGGCTCCGGTAGACCAATACCTTATGGCGGACTGGGGTGCGGAGATAGCCCTGGCGCGAAGTGCAGCGCCAGAGTCCATTTCGCGCGATGCAGAGGTGCTGGTCTTGGCGTCATGGTTTCGAACCGGTGGTGAAAGGCAAAAATGGTTTCGTGTGTATTGTGGGGAGGTCGTGGACGTCAGCACCGGATGCTGAATTCTGGAACCCGAAGGTGCGTGTTCCCATGTGTGTGAATGCAGCAGCTGCGCGTTCCTACCTCCTACGCTTCACCAGAATCTCCAACTTGATCCTGGCTGGACGCACGGAAGCGGAGATGAACGACGCTATGGCCACCGCCATCCACAAGAAAGATCTGCCCCCGATGGAGTCCGGCGCGATGTGCTACATGATGTCGAAGCAAGGGTAGGGCGGCGACAGCGCGCCACATTGGCCTTCCCACCTCATGTTCTTCTATTCGGATACCGACCTCGCAATCTGGGGAGCAAATCTGCCAGGTTCCCCCGTCATTGGTGTTAGTGACCCCTTGGAGCACCTGACGCAGTTCGTAATTACAACGCAACGGTGGTCAGACGGAACGGAAGATCGTCCGGTGACTGCAGGTTCTGCAGGAAATACTGCATCGCCGCAACATGTACATCCATGAAGTGGCTTGTATAACTTGCCTCACGAGGGCTCTTCTAAGAAGCGATAACGCAGCGGCACAAACCTGTAAAGGACATTCAACATGCGCAAGATCAAGATCATCGAACATATCTTGATGGACTGCGTGATCCAGGTTTCCGGCGGTCCGGGCGAAGACGGCGACTTCCCATACGGCGACTGGACCGCGCCGTATCGCAGTCCTGCTGGGTTAGCGACAGTCCTTGCGGCACACGGCGAGAGCTTCGATCTGCTGCTTGGCCGCCGAACCTACGATATGTGGTCGGGTTTCTGGCCTAAGGCGCCGAAGAGTCCGATGGCGAACAGCCTGAATGCGGCGACGACGAAGTATGTCGCAACCACAGGCCGGAGAGCCTGGAATGGGGCCCGTTCGAGGGTATTGGACCGGACATCGTGGATGGCGTTCGCGGCATCAAGGCGAAGGACGGCGCGAACCTGATCCTTTCGAAGCGACTGCTTTTCTCTTCGACACTAGGGCGTGTTCACGCTACGAGCAGACTTCTGTTGATCTGTTCCTACCCATGGAACTGACCGAAGCGCAGTGTAAGCGGATCAAGAGTACGTTGACGGTGCAACGTGGCAACGTGAGTCTGAGCAACCTGCCGATCTCCAGATCGGCGCTGACGGGCCGATCCGTAGCAGAAGAATCAGCGCGATGTGCTCCAGCGTCTGTTCGCGACCCAGTGTCTTGTCCTTCTGCCCAACGGAGAAGGCATGGCCCATGCTCGTTGTGGCCAGGGCCCTCGAAACCCATTTGCGACAGGAATTGCGCCGTGCCGATGTCCCAGGGAGTCGGCAGAATGAAGGATTCTGATCTCTGATGAAAGTCGCGAAACAATATCTCTTTTTCCAGCTGCTTTACGCGTGCCCTCCCGAGCAACATGTCTCGTTACTCGTTCTGGCTCTGGTTCGTGATCTTAGGATGTGCAATCACCGGAACTTTTAGCGAGTTCGCTATAAAGCAGTTCTTGTGAGCCTCTTCATGCAGAGCTTCAGCGAGCTTTGCATTGCGCGCAATGCTGATTGTGACAGTCGGATGCAGATCTACCCGTACGAAGGCGCCCCGTGCCCCCGCGATCTCTTCCATTTCTCCAGTCGGCCGGTCCTCATAGGAGGACACAACCACACCGTTCACCGCGCACAAGTGAAGGTAGAAGAGCATGTGACAGGCCGACGCGCTGGCAATAAGCAGTTCCTCCGGGTTGTAGCGCGTTCCGTCACCCCGAAAGGCAGGATCGCTGGAGCCGCTGATAGTGGCTTTCGCGGGGACTGAGATGTCGTGGTCGCGCCCATAGCTTGCATAGCTCGAAGTTCCTGAACCTGTGTTGCCAGTCCAGGCCACCTGTAAGGCGTAGTGGTGTGTTCGCTTGGTCGTAAGCTGGGCCGTTGCACCGCAGCTTTCCTTCGCCGAGCGTTCCTGCATCCACCCATCTGAGACGGCCCGAGCGCCCCGCACATCATCAACGACCAGGATGAGTTGATGATTGTGATCGCTGTATTGCGTCAGAACGTTCACGCCCGCTTGCGCCATCCGGCGAAGCATCTTTCCCATCTGTCCCGGCTCACCCTGATTCAATTTCTGAATCAGGACCTCATCCTCCCGAACCACCGAGATGCCCGCAGCTTCGAGAGCGCGTCGGCCAGCCGTTCCATCTTCCACGAGAAAGTTGGCCCTTCCTTTGCCGTCGACAACGAACATACCGCCGCCCTCAATGCTGACTCCTGCGATTCCGAGAGCCTCTCCCATCTCAGCAAGGGCGCCGGGGCGATCTTCCAGCTCAATCGTTAAATTTTTCACCTGTGCTCCTCTTCATTTACCACGCTGTCCCCCATCTTCGTACCTGCTGCGCCCTCATACTTCGTTGCGCAGCGAAGTATCGATGCGCGATCCTTCCGTATGCTTCCATATCGGAGTCGTATGTTCCCTAGGATCGCACCATGAACGCAGCTGTCAGCGAAGACGTGCTTCTGGCCAGGATCGCCATGGCGATCGGAGAACCTGCAAGAATGCGTATCCTGCTCAGCTTGCTGGACGGGTACGCTCGCACCAGCACTGAGCTTGCGGTGCTCGCTGAGGTCGCCCCATCCACGGCAAGCGCCCACCTAAACCGTCTGAGAGAAACCAGGCTGCTCCGCGTCGCAGCCAAGGGACGGCACAGGTACTATTCGTTGCGGAGTTCGGACGTCGCCCGCGTCCTGGAGTGTCTTGGTGTTCTGGCCGGAGGAACCACGAAGAGGTTCGTTCCGAGTACACCAGCGTCCTTGCGCAAAGCCCGCAGTTGTTACGATCATATGGCAGGGGCAGTTGCTGTAGCGTTGCACGACCAGTTTCTTGGAGAACGCTGGCTTGTTCCTAACTCCATGGGCGGATTCAATGCATACGAAGTGAGCAGCTCGGGCACAAGGACGCTCGGACGCTTAGGAATCGATATAGATGAAGTACGCGGGTGCCGGCGCCGGCTCGCATACGCCTGTCTTGACTGGAGTGAGCGCCGCCCGCACATTGCTGGTGCCCTAGGAGCCGCGCTCTTGAGACAAGCTGTGGCAAAGAAGTGGGTCGTTCGCGAGTTGAACAACCGTTCTCTTTATCTCACCAGATCGGGCGAGAAGGCACTCCTCATGCATGTGGGAGTCAGGTTGTGAGCAACGCCCACACGCCGGGCCGCCGCGAGTTGAAGAGTTCCCTCAGGACAGTAACGGGGAGGTCGTCTTCTGTTCATCGGCAGCGCCAATACCAATTCCTCCAGGCCGAGTAGGTCAGGATGACGTCAAGCGCGTCCATGAGGACCTAAGCTTTGATGTACCTAGCAATCTCTGTGGCGATCTCTTCACAGCTGTCGTTGCCGATATCAATCCGGATGCCCGCGTTGGCGAGGTTCCATTCTCGCCGAGATGTGAATCGAGCAAGCGCCTTCTCTCGCTGGTGCAGAAGGGGCCGGTATGTTGACGTCTCGTTGTCTGCTTCCCGCAGACAGCGACTGATGAGCACATCGAAGTCGCCGTCCAGGAAGACAATTAGGCCTGTGTAGCGTCCAGACAGTAAATGTTGGTTCTCCAAAAGGTCTACAGCAGCTCCACCCAGCGCTACTACAGTGCCAGAAAATGCTAGACATTCGGCCATGATCTCGGCCTCAGCGGCGCGGAACCCTGCTTCTCCTAGTTCGAGGAACAGAGAGGACGCTGGACGCGCATAAACAATTTCAATCTGCCGGTCAATATCGATGAATGCCCATCCAAGCTGTTCAGCAAGTATCCGCCCAACGGTCGATTTGCCGGACCCCATGAAACCTGTGAGAGCTATGTTCTCTATAGACACGTACAAATACCTGATTCTTGATCTCGCCGCTCCTGCACCAGCGAGTGTATTCCGTTCGCAGCTATGCTCATAGGGCGAGGTGCCATTTGATGAGCTGAGAAAACTCCCTGTGCTTTCCGGTTCATCCGAAGGGTGAGCGTTCTTGCTTCACGCGCACTACAGCAGCTCTGGCCCCATGAATCAAGATCTTCCGAAGGTAGGAATCGCCTCGTTTACTGATCCCGAGCAGCCATTTGCGCCATACTGCTCGGGGATGATCCCGAGGACCTGGTCCGTGATCTAGAGGATCGATTTCCTCGCGCAAACCTGATTGGAGGCGACAGCTCGTTTGAAACGCTTGTGGCTAAGGTCGTGGGACTTATAGAAGCACCGTCCATCGGCCTCGACCTTCCTCTCGATATAGGGGAACGGCTTTTCAACAGCGTGTCTGGCAAGTTTTGCGTGAACTTCCTTTTGGGAGCAGGGCGAGCTATGCCGACATTGCAGATAAGATCGGACTTCCCAGGGCCGTCCGTGCTGTAGCGCAGGCCTGTGCAGCGAACGCGCTTGCCGTAGCGATTCCTTGTCACCGCGTCGTGCGTAGTGATGGAAACCTGTCGGGCTATCGCTGGGGCGTCGAAAGAAAGCGCACCCTCCTCGAAAGAGAAGCCCGATGACACAGACGGAGCTTCTTGCCAAAATACGCTGAACCCACGAATGCTCGCTACCGACTCGGCAGCACGATTGTACTTTGTAGAAACGGTTCGTTATGAGATGGTCCGCCGCTTGATTACTCTCCATTGGAGACCGATCTTTGGCACGCTAGTTTGAGGAGGATCGATGGACATGATGTGGTGATCAGCGCCTTCAATCCAGGGAAGGACGAAAGCGGCAAAGGAACGCGATCCATGATTGAGGCCGTCAAACGGTCTTCTGTAAAGCGGCTCTTGGTTGTGGGAGCAGTGGGCACGCTTGAGGTTGCCCCCGGAAAGCGCTTGGTCGATCAGCCGGACTTTCCGTCCGAATGGAGAGCCGGCGCATTGCGCACTGCGGAATTTCTGGATCAGCTACGAGCGGAGAAGGAGCTTAACTGGGTATTTCTCAGCCCGGCAGCCGTGATTGCTCCGGGCGAACGGACCGGTAAGTACCGTGTTGGCGGAGATCAGCTGCTGATTGGGAGCGACGGACAAAGCCGGATTTCCATCGCAGACTACGCCGTTGCCATGCTGGACGAAGTGGAACATCCCAAGCACGAGCGTGCTCGCTTCACCGTCGCGTACTGATACCGTGGCGGACGGCTCGGAGCGGAACCGGATTCTCGGGAAGCTCTTTATCAATCCATTCAGAGAAGGAGCATCATGCGGCTGCAAAGGTTAGCGTGGGCCGGTCTTGAGATTGAATGCGACGGCGAAAGCCTGGTGATCGACTATGTACAGGACAAGTCACCGATGGCTCCATTCCTGCGTGATCCTGTCTTCGCCGACGATCTTCAGCTTCGGGTTTCGGAGTTCTGGTAGAACGCGATAGGAGCGCCCCAAGGATCTTCTAGGATGCTGGTCCAGCCGTGGCCGGGAATCTCCTGCACACCGCGAATGAGCTTGGCTCCTAAGGCTTGCGCCTTTGCTGTTGACGCCTCGACGTCTTCTACGTTGATGTAGGGCAGCCAACCCGCAGAGCCAGCCGCAGCACTGTAGATGGCACCCGCTGCTCCGATATCAGGCCGGAAAAGACTGTAGTCATCTCCGCCCGGCTCAGAAGTTCCGAAAGACCAGTCAAAGAGATCGTGATAGAAAGCCTTCGCCTTCGAGGCATCTGGCGTGCTGAGTTCCATAAAGACGAACGGCTGCGCCATTGAAGGTACTCCTTTGCCAAACTAGCTCTAATCAGTATGCCTGAAAGGGCCGCCTGGCGTCTTCATTCGAAGGCCGCCGCAGCCGGATATTTGCGTCGAGAGCCAGGCGCTTCGGGGCGCTCATTTCTGAGCGCTCCGCCGCAACTCTTTGTAATCTTCAAGGAGCGTTCTGAAGGGAGGCTGGCGAGGCGCGCAAGTGTGAAGTGTGCGAAGGCTGCTAAAAGACTGAGCAAAGGGAGGGGGGTAGGGGAAGGAACGAGTCTGTTACGAAACTCAGAGTCTCTGTATTTCGAAGCGCGCTTGGTTGATCGATGACAAGAAGCCGAGTTCTTTCTACGAATCGACCGTTGTGGGCAAGCGCAGTCTCCGCGTTTGCTCCATGTAGTGTTCCCACCTGCGCCGCAAAACCTGCGGGCGTAGAGCGCAGAGTTCATTCAGGAATTCTGCAGCCACGATGCGATCTGTTCTGAAGTGCCGGAAGCCCTGTCTAAGTTCGCACCACCCAGCAAGCAGATGTACCGTTTCGGTAAAGCCAATCATGACAGGCCAGATCGTTCGCTCAGTATGGACACCCTGCTCGTCATGATACTGAAGTCTGAGCTTGCGTCCCTGGCGTATCCAGTCGCGGGTTTTGGACAGGCACAGCCCATCTTTGATGGGGATGTTGTTCGCAGGAGTTCCGACTGTAGGTTCAGCAAGGAAGCTACGCAAATGCTGCGGTACGGAAGATCCGATTTTCGATATGAGATCCCGCGCGGCATGGGCGAGTTGGGGATCTGCTCTCTCCATCACCCATTGCGCACCAAGTACGGCCGCTTCAAGTTCGGAAGGAGTCAGCATCAGCGGAGGCATGTCATAGCCGCGGTCCATGACGTAACCAACTCCTGCCTCACCGCGGATGGGTATGCCTTGACGGATTAGATCAGCGATGTCGCGATAGACCGAGCGCACTGAAACCGCAAGCTCCCTTGCGAGTGCTCTTGTAGTCGTCGGACTCTTTGAGCGACGCAGCAGTTGAATAATTTGGAATAGTCGGTCGGCTCGACGCATGTGCAACACTGCTGCCACCACGCTGTCAGCAGCACTCTCCTATCCTTGTTCTGGAGCAACTTAGGCACAAGGAGAAGTTATGAAACTGGTCTCAATGCGCATCATCACCGACAATCAGGAGCGGCTTGTCAGCTTCTACGAGACTATCAGCGGAATGCCGGCAGTTCGGTATACCGGTACATTTGCAGAGCTTCAAACCCCTGCAGCTACCCTGGCGATCGGGAGCACCCAGACACTGGAAGCCTTCGGAGCTCAAGACATCCTGGAGGCGGGCAAAAATCGAAGCGCGATCCTGGAGTTTCTTGTCGAGGATGTGGACAAGGAGTTTCTGCGTCTGCAAGGACAGATCTCGACATTTGTTCAGGAGCCAACCACGATGCCCTGGGGAAATCGCTCTGTGCTTTTCCATGATCCTGACGGCAACCTCGTGAACCTGTTCACGCCAGTCACCCCAGAAGCCGTCGCCAAATTTCTAGGTAAGAAGTAACGCTCACCCTGGCTGGAGATGGGCAAAGCCCTATTCTCCAGTTGTTCCAGGATTTGGCACAAAGGGTTCGTAATGTGAAACGCCAACCTCGTCATCTGCAATGTGCATGCAAAGTACCACGACGGGATTTGTTGTTTTTGAACTTCATCGATGAGACGATGTCCTCGCAAGCGCGAGGACATCGTCTCTTATGGCTTACATCCAAGGTGAAGGTCGCGGTCAGGGATCGTTATTTCCAGTTGTCTTTGACGACCTTATTCCTGTCGATCACATGTGCCGCGTCATCGATGCATTTGTCGCAAAGCTTGCCCTATCAGGGCTCGGCTTCGAGCGCGCTCAGGCTGCGGAGACCGGACGACCTGGCTATAATCCACGCGATTTGCTGAAGCTTTATCTATACGGTTATCTGAATCAGATTCGTTCATCAAGGCGCTTGGAAGTTGAGTGCCGACGAAATGTTGAACTGATGTGGCTTCTTGGCCGCTTGTATCCAGACCATAAGAGCATCTCTGAGTTTCGCAGAATGCATACCGAACCCGTCATAGCAGCGGGCGCGGCCCTCATTCGCTTTGCACGGAGTTGTGGCCTCATCCGTGGCGAATGGATCGCCATCGATGGCTCCAAGTTTCGCGCTGTAGCGAGCATTGACACCGTCCGCGAAAGGGTCGCGCTACAGCGTTATCTCGACAGCGTGGAGAAGGCGGACGCAGAGCAGGAAACGCAGATTGATCAATCTGCTGTGCAAGCCGCACTCGAGAAGCTGAAGCAAAATGTGGAGCCAGAGGCTGGCTTCATGCTGGTGCGGCAGCAAGCCCTTCCGGCATACAACATTCAAACTGCCGTCAATACGGAACATGCGTTGATCGTCGCCCACGCTGTAGTGCTCGATGCTTCCGATATCCGTTGTCTTCGACCCATGGCGGATGCGGCGAAGCAAGCGATTAAAGTAGATAACTTCAACGTGGTTGCGGATGCCGGTTACTCCAATGGGGAGCAAGTCGCTTACTGCGAGGCGGCGGGGATGATGCCGTTCGTGCCCGTCATGCGTACAGTGAATAACCAGGGCGATGGAACGCTGTTCGGTCTCAAAGACTTCCGTTATGAACCAGACAGCGATACCTACATCTGTCCCGGAGACAAGCGGTTGCTACGCAAACATACCAACCACAAAGACCGGTACACGATGTACAAGGCATCGTCTATCGACTGTGCCGCCTGCTCGCTAAAGTCACGCTGCACACAAGCTCCGAGGCGTGGTTTAGCCCGTCATTTGTACGAAGACGCCCTGAACAGAATGCAGGAACGCGTTACGCCGGAGGCAATGAGACTGCGGCGATGCACGGTTGAGCATCCATTCGCGACGATAAAATACCGCATCTTCGGACATCCTCGTCTATTGATGCGTGGGTTATCGGGTGCACGAGCTGAAATCGGCATCGCGACAATGGCCTACAACCTGAAGCGCATCACGAATGTGCTTGGGGCTGCGAATTGACTCGGGAACTTCTTCACGCCAGATAGAACGGCCACACGATTTACAAATCGATGAACATCAGGTCGATCAGGCGATCAAGGACGTTTCTCTGACCGCGTGCTGCTACGGGGTTTCGTAACGCCCTCGAACAGGCCCGCTGAGGAGGGAGCAAAGACGCGGAACGCGGCTAAGGCGCGGGAGAAGACTTCCTCCCTAAGAATCATGAATGACTTTTCAAGATGGGAGACCATAAAGTAAAGGGCAGCGTCATATAATTTATATGACAAAGGAGCAATATGACTACGTCCCTTATTCCTACGCAAAGCAAAGCTGCAAGAGCCCTCCTAGCATGGAATCAACAGGAGTTGGCCCAGCGAGCACAGTTGGGAACCTCAACCATTGCGGATTTCGAACGCGGCAAGCGCACTCCCACGGAGGCCAATGTCGAAGCGATGGTCAAGGCGTTTGCCGACGCTGGCATCAGCTTTTTAGATAGCGGGGTTCAGATCGCTCCGACGACAAATAGTGCTGCGACGCCGGCGAATGCCAGCAGGCCCCGCTTGATTGAAGCGACTGACCTAGATCACTGGGCCGAGCGCAATGACGGCAAGCAATATTTCCCCGAACTGATCGAGAGACTCATCCAGGCCAGCGTTGGTTACGTTCCCCGCCAATTCATCTTCCGATCCGGTGATAGCACGCAACAAGCAGGCTGGGACGGTATCTGCGAGCAGGACAGCAATGCAACTCTCCCGTGGTTGCCAGTAGGCGTTTCTGGATGGGAGTTCGGCGCGCAGGCTGGAGGGCTCAAGAAGAAGGCCAACGAGGACTACGAGACGCGCGAATCCAACCCCTTGAGGCTCGTCCCCTCAGAAACGACTTTTGTCTTCGCGACGCCACGGCGTTGGGGACAGGGCAAGAAGTGGGCAAAGGAAAAGATCAATCAGAAATTCTGGAAGAGCGTAATGGTGATCGATGCGGATGACCTGGTGCACTGGATCGATCTCTACCCGCAGGTGCAACAGTGGCTGGGAGCGCGGCTTGGCAAGGCCATTCCAGACACGAAAGCATTAGCGGAGTTTTGGGCTCAGTGGCGGCTCTCAACGGAGCGCCCCATGACTTCCGAACTAGTTTTCGCAGAACGCGACGAAGACGGCACCAAGCTCTTGAAATGGCTTCGCGATTCTCCGTCCATTTTTGAATTGCAGGCGGACTCGCCCCAAGAGGCGATGGCGTTCTTGTACGCGACGATTCATCGTCTTCCACCCGATCACGCAAAGCTTCAGTCGTCACGCTGCATCATCGCTTCGACTGCTGACGCTGCCATCGCGCTCGGCAAGAGCTCCACGCCTCTGGTGATATTGATGGAGTCTTCCCAACCGGGTCTCGCAGCAGCGTTGAAGCAGCAAGGGCATCATGTTCTAATCGCCCACGGTTCACAGATTGGGACCTCGGACTTGCTAAACAGTCTGTCACGACCCGACCCAGAGGTATTCAAGGATGCTGTCATCGCGATGGGATTTGAGCCGGATCGGGCCTCTGCACTCACCCGCGACTCCGCCCGAAAGCTGACCATTCTTCGCCGCCTCATTCCAACGACGGCGATTGCTTCGCAGCCGGATTGGGCCAGTGGCGAAACTGGAAAGCTGGTCCTGCCTCTTCTGCTCGCTGGGGCTTGGGACACAAGCTCACAAGGCGATAAGAAGGCACTGGAGAATCTATCCGGTAAGAGCTTCGCGGAACTGGAAGCGCTATTTCCAAGCTGGGCGGCTGTGGGCGATACCCCACTTCGGCACGCAGGAACAACATGGAAACTCGTCTCGCCGTTCGACGCGTGGTTTCGTCTGGCGCATCTCCTCAGCAAGAGTGAGCTTGAACGCTTCGTGGATGTCGCTAAGCAGGTGCTTGGCGAAAAAGATCCGCGTTTCGACATGGACTCGGAGGAGCGATGGTACGCGGGTGGTCGCGGCCGGGTTCCGCAATACTCTTCGTGGTTGAAGTCTGGACTCACGGAGACGCTCTTGCTACTTGCGATGTATGGCGAACAAATAACCGCCGTCCCTTCCGCAAATCGGTATGCGGATCGCATCGTTCGCGATTTGTTGAACGGAGCTGACAAGAGCCGTTGGTGGTCGATCGCGGATGAACTCCAGCTACTGGCCGAGGTCTCGCCGGATGCCTTCATGACGGCTCTGGAAGACAGTCTTAATGAGCCGGATCAGCCGATTATGGAGTTGTTCAAAGAAGATGCAGGCCCTGTCATGGGTAGGGCCTACCACAGCAACTTGCTCTGGGCCTTGGAGACCTTGGCTTGGAGCACGGATTACCTGGCCCGAGCTGCAGAACTTCTCGCTCGACTGGCCGTGCTCGATCCCGGAAGAAAATGGTCGAACCGTCCTGCAGCCTCGTTGCGGTCGATCTTCCTTATGTGGCTCCCGCAGACACACGCAACGCTGAACCAGAGGCTTAAGGTCGTTGAACGCCTCCTCAAAGTGCAGCCGAAGGCAGCCTGGGATCTGATGCTTGCGATTCTTCCGAAGTCCCATGACACAGGTTTCAACAATCCTAGGCCACGGTGGCGTGATTTCTCGGAGGACAATACGGAATCCGTGACCTATGGTCTGATCGACCGTGGAACACGCGTCCTGACCTCTCTGCTCATCGCGAATGCAGGATCCGACCCAGTGCGTTGGGTCGGACTTATCGACCACCTTGGTTCGTTACCTCCCGACATCCGAGATGCGGCTTGGTCGAAGCTCTCCGACACCGCGACTGCGATTCCGGCAGATGAGGATCGGATCAAGGTCTGGGCAGCGTTGCGCCGCTTCATTAGTCATCATCGTTCGTTCCCTGATTCCGACTGGGCGCTTCCAGCGGAAGAGATCAATCGCGTAGAGAAAATCTATAAGCAGTTCTCTCCAAGCGATCCTATCTTGCAACGCAGTTGGCTTTTCGGGAACGGCGTTGCTCTATTGAGCGGACGCGGCGTCGATAACTGGGAACAACGCGACAAAGATCAAATGGAGCTTCAGCAGCAAGCTGTCCAAGAACTGATCCACGATCACGGCATGGCTTCTCTGTATCGGCTGGTGAGCCTTGCGGAGAACCCGTTTCAGGTGGGATTCGCCTACGGCTTGATTGCAAGTTCCAAGGCTGAAGCTGACAAATCACTGCTCGATACGCTCGGCAGTTCCGCAGCGGGCAGTCGAGGCTTCGTGAAGGGGCTTGCTGCGGCTCGCTTCTTTGAGGAGAAAGAGCCATGGGCGCACAAGGCGGTTAAGGTTGCCGTTAAGACAGAGCTGTCGGAAGCTGCGATCGTAGAACTGTTGCTGGCACTTCATCCACAGCGAAGCACATGGGATGCTGCTGCGCTGCTCGGAGTTAGCATCAACGCTTCGTATTGGAAGGACGCTAACTCCTACTTCCACAGCCAAAGCTCTGAAGATATGGAATACGCGATTGAGCAGATGGTGGTCGCCCATCGTGCGCCCGAAGTCGTCGAGCGGATCGGAGGTAATTCCTCTGCTATCAAAACCAAAACTATCCTCAAAGTCTTGCACGCGGCGACAGACGACCCGTTGCCGACCGAGGGCAACGATGTGGTCATGTTCCAGTGGGGGATCGCGCGTCTCTTCAACCGGCTCGATAGTGATAGTACCGTTAGTGAGGACGAGATCGCGTGGTTGGAGTGGCAGTATCTCGCCATCTTGGAACACTCCGAGCGACCTGCCAAAATGCTGCACCGCTTTATGTCGTCGCGTCCCCAATTCTTCGTCGAAGTGCTGTCGGCAGTATTCCGCGCTTCGTCGAAAGAAGCATCTCCGGACTACGCGCCAACGTCGCAAGAAAGGGCAGTCGCCTCACAGGCATGGCGTTTGCTGGAGTCCTGGGGACAGCTTCCGGGCGAGGATAAAGGCGAGATCGACGCCAACGTTCTCTCGGAGTGGGTTGACGAGGCACATCGCCTTGCCGTCCAGGCGGAACGAGGTGCCATTGGCGATCAGTACATCGGAAAACTGCTCGCCCATTCGCCGGTAGGAAAAGATGGAGTCTGGCCTCACTCTGCCGTTCGGGACGTGATTGAGAGCATGCGCAACTCCAAGCTTGAAACTGGAGTCATCATCGGCGTTCACAACAGTCGGGGCGTAACATCGCGCGGGATGATGGACGGAGGAAACCAAGAGCGTGACCTTGCTAAGCGTTACAACGGCTGGGCAGAGGCAACCAAGTTCGACTATCCACGCACCTCGGCGATGCTGCGTGAGATTGCGAGGAGCTACGAGAATCACGCTCGCGACTTCGATGAGGAAGCGGAGCGGAATGATTGGCGAGCTTATTAGATCGCCAATCGCAGACCGATGAGGATCGAACAGAAAACATGAATAGGCCAGCGCATGCACATTACAGAATTGCTAGCAAGGAGTTTCTGGAACTTCCTAACAGCGAAGTTCTGTTTCGAGCTGGGCGTGAACACCCTGATCGGGGAGAATGGATCGGGAAAGACGGACGTCTTTCACGCCACTCGTCTTCTTCTTGACGAGAGTCTCGAACGCAATGAATAACAACGTGACGAAAGTGACTCCAGGTGACGGTGAGAGACGCGCGCAGAGTGGCTATGTGCCGCAGTACCAAACTGCGGCCATGCTCATTTACGAAGGCATCGCTTCCGGTGACTTGCAGTGGATTGGTGTAGCCGATCGGTCAGCCGGCACATTCGATGACATCGTCTTGGGTTATCGGGACAAAGCGATTGCGTATCAGATGAAGTCTACGGCCGGATCAGAGACATTTAGTCTTCGGACGCTGCTTCTCGGTGCCGAGAACGTTCTCGGAAAAATCGAGGAATCAAGAAGGAAGCTAGCAAACTCGCTTACCCCGAGCACGGACATTCATACCGTCTTCATCACTGACAAGATGCCGAGTGAAAACGACTCTCTCATTGACCAGGGCACCCAACTTTCATCTGCAGCGTATCTGAGAGCGCACGCCGCTTTCGCGCCGTCTCTGTCCCTAGCAGATTGGCCGTCAAGTGACATGGCTGACTTCGTCAGAGAGCTGTGGGCGGTATCTGGCCTGGACGAAAACGAGTTTGAGACGTTGTGGCGTCACACCGGCTTCCATACGGGGTCGGCAAGAAAGAAGCTAGGGATCGAATTTCCGACCGATACCGAACGGAAGCGGATCAAGGAAATTGCCGCTGAGTTGCCCCGGTTAGTCGCGCATCGCCCTCAGCAGGACCGGTGGTCTATCGCGGATCTGTTGGCCAAGTTGGGCTGGGATTCCGCATTCAACCTCAAGCATGTACATTCCTTTCCTGTTGATGCTCTTTATGAGAACAACGAAGAGACGCATCGGGCACTTTCTGACGCTCTTCACACCAAGAGTTCTGGGTACATTGGGCTAACAGGTCCTCCGGGAAGCGGGAAGTCGACTCTCCTTGCTGCAGGAGTATTACCGAGTCCGCGGGCCCGTGTCTTTCGATACCTCGCTTTCGTTCCAGGACGAGGTCAGGGGCTTGGTCGAGGCGAAGCGGTTGATTTCCTAGGTGACTTGATTCGCCAGTTCAAGCGAGAGGGACTCGGTCGTCAAATCGTTCCTGGAAGTGAACTTCACGAACTGCAAACACAATTCGGCCGCATCCTCCAAGAGGCATCTCAGCAATTCGGCAGTGACGGCCTGAAGACGGTTCTTGTGATCGATGGCTTGGATCATGTCCCGAGAGAGGAGCGGCCAGCGCGTAGCTTCCTCTGCGAGTTACCTCTTCCACAATCGGTGCCCGAGGGAGTGGTGATTGTTCTCGGAACTCAGCGGTTAGAGTTGGACGATATTCCCATTTCGGTGCGGAATCAGGCGTCGGAAGCTGGTCGATTGATTCCAGTCAGGCCGCTCACGCCTGCAACCGTCGCTCGGCTTGCAGAACTTGCGTCTCTTCCAGCCGACGTTCCAGTAGATGCGGTCTTCGAGAAGTCGAAGGGCCACCCTTTGGCCACTCGTTATGTCATTGACAACTTGATTCATATCCCAAGTGCCGACCAACGTAAGAAGTGGCTGGTTGAGGGACCGGAGTACGGCGGTGACATCGACGTCTTCTACAACCGCGCATGGAGTGAATTGAGCAAATCTGGCGAGGCTACTCAGGGTATCCAGTACCTCGCTTTGGTCGAAGCTCCGATCAGTCCTTTGAGCTTAGACGAGGTCATCGGTTCCCAAGGAACCGATGCGGTATCGAGTGCAGCGGGTCATCTTCTCCGAATTGATAGTAATCAGAATTGGTCAATCTTCCACAACAGCTTTCGCCTCTTTCTTCGCTCAAAGTTCGAAGTACGCTATGGGATTCCGAACGAAGGCCTGATCCTACAGCGGTATCGCGAACTGGCTGACCTTGCCTCGCAATCGCTTCCTCACGATGGACAACGATGGTTAGAACTGCGGTATCGCCTACGCGCTCGTGAGTTTACGCAGGCCCTTCAACTTGCGACTCCTGAGTATTTTCGCGGACAGTTTTTCGATGGCCGAGCAGCGGATGAAATTCACTCTGATCTCCGATTCCTGATGGTAGCGGTCCGAGAAAGACGAGATTTCAATGTTCTCCTAACTACGATCTTCGTCACACACGAACTAAACATGCGCCTTGAGGTGATCAACGACGAGATCATTGACGCCTATATCGCTCTGGGGAGGTTCGACCACGCTCGCAATCTCGTCGTGAACGGCTCTTACACACTTTCAAAGGGCAAAGGCTTTGATCTCGTCGAAGCGCTCCTGAATGCCGGAGAGCTACCTCGCGCGAAAGAGCTCTTCTCAGAACTCGAACCTTTGGAGTATCTGTTCGGTCGAACGGAATGGGACGGAGTGTCCAACCATGGAAGGGATGGCCTCGAGCGTTGGGCAGAATTGTCGTTAGCTTTCCGCGTTCCTGCCGAAGTTGCGCAAGCCATCGATCGCATTCGAGTCAGAGATCTTTGGTCGAACGTAGACCACCCCAAGCCGGATGCGCAACCGTTGCGGTTGCTAGCCGCGAGAGGACAACTCAGGAGGAATCCCGATTTAAACACAGATGATGTCGCAGATTCGCTCGCAATCAAAGCGGACTATCGTCCGTTTGTCGACTACTTTGGAATCGCACCTGCTCTAGATTTGGGCTTATTGAAAGTGGCCCGTGAAAGGTGTGAACGGTGTCTGGCTCAATGACACCGTCTTGGAGAAGGGCAGCTATTGAATCTTGCTGCAGCCCTGTCGGGACTTTCCGTGACGGAGGATGCCAAGAAGCTGCTCGAAGACATTACAGCCCCTGCCTTTGGCGACGACGGAAGCACCTATGACGAACACGTAGGATCTTCGGTCGATGCAATTGTGCTCTTCGCTTCTCTTCGCGCCCGACTAGGACTCGAGCCGCGGGCCGGTAAAGGAACGCAGTCGCATCTTCTTGGCTTATACCAAAAGCGTCTCGAAGAACTTGGGACTATGCATGGAGCGCTTATGCTCAGAGCGGCTAAGGAAGCCGATCCTCTTCCGAGGCTTCTCCATTTTCTGGACTTCCTTGAGCGAGCGGAAGGCAGTGAGCGGCCAGACTTTCATAGGGGAGCGATTTCCCGAAGCATGTCACGGGTGTTACCTGTGATGCTCAAGGCGGCGAGCCTCTATTCGGCTGAGACCCGGCGAAAACTCAGCGGTGACCTCGACGAGCGAATCGCTCGTAGCGCACAACATCTCAACATGCCGAAGTTTCGTCGCGCTTATGCGCTTGAACTCTATGTCTATGAGGACTCCTCGGGCGACGCAAAGAAGCGAATTGGCTTTCAACCGAGTGGTGGATACCAAACGCCTTTTGAAGAATTGTCAGAGCTTGGCGAAACGATTGTCGCGTACACGGAAATGGATCTGTTTGACGAGGCTGAAGCGCTTTTATCCCACCTCGAGGTTGATGGCCTGGGCATCTCCCGACGGGCGAAGAAAGACCCACAGTACCTCTTGTGGGAGTCCGTGTTCAAACGAGTGAACGAAGTGGACCCATTGGGCCGAGAGTCCAGAGTTAGATTCCTGACAAGATTTCTGTCTGGACTGGCTGAATCTGAAGGATCGGGAGCTGCTAGCCGCATCGTCGGAACGCTCCTTGAGGAAGCTGCGAAAACTAGTCCTGACCTCTGCGAGGCAGTCGTAGACACTATCGAAGAGTTTGACATCTCAACATGGACCGAAATTGTCGCTAGCATCTGTGTCGGTGTCGCCGCAGCCAATCCTTCCCTCACTTCGCTTTGTGCCACCCTGTTCGGCCGTTTGAGCATTCCGTTTTCCGAAACCTTGGAACATAGAGACTTCGACCGCCTGATTGAGATAGCGCCTCTCGGGGATCTCGCCAAAGTCGCAAGTCGTCTCATTGAGTGCATCGCAACGGACGCTCGTGCTGACAGCAGAATTCTTGCGTTGGAGAGAGTCATCGACGGAGCGCGCCGCAGAGGGGTGGCGGTCGGCGCCGCAGATTTGACTCGCTGGAAGAAGGAGCTTCCGCCACCGAAGTCTGGTTCTTCACCGGAAGACCCATTTTTCTTAGCCCGCTCCTTGGACGATATCATCCGGCTCCTTGAACTTTACAAAGGTTCAACCAGTGTCTATGGAGCCAAAGCTGCCTTCATTCGGGTGCTCGAATGGGCTGATTTCGACGGGGCAATTCGGTTGTTCAGTAGCGAGCGAGAACTCAATCAGGATGAGAGGGTTCTCGAAGCGGTTGCGCGAAAGGCTGCCAAGCACGGTTCGCTTTCTGATCTCAACGTCGCGCTAGACGGATTGAAAAGGATCGCCGAGCAAGAGGGCTCCTGGGGAGGCGGATGGCGAAGCGAAGCCAAGCTGCGATATCACCGCCTCGTGAAAGAGTTGGGCTTAGCGGATCAACATAAGGATGTCTTTGACGTCTTCGTCGACGATTGCTCTGCGGGAAGAGAGAGTATCGAAAGCCTATTGCCCGATCTGACTGACGTATTGGACCTCTTTGGTGACATGGTCGACTGGACCAAGGTTTGGGAGACACTCGAGGAACATCTCCGTGGGTTTCGAGAATACCGGATGGGAAAGGAGCTTCCTGCCCACGAAATTGCGCCAGCAGATGCTGCGAAGACATTGTCCAAACTCCTCATCCGGGGCTTGACCACTACAGTCGATGCTTTAGTTGACTGCATCCGAGCAGCTTCCATTGAAGCTGTAGTTGAAACGGGAGGTGATCTCGTTGTGGGCGAGTTGATCGCTCAAGGGGTCGCCTTGAAGGGCGATGTTGCGCTGGAGGTAGCTCAAATTTGTTGGGAGTGCCGCGAGGTAGATACGCTCACAGAGGCGATCAAAGGGAAGCTTCCCGTACTTATGCAGTCGATAGACGCTGGTGTTCTTTCCATTGCGTTGCGTCTGGCTTCTATATTTGACATGAAGCTTAGCTTGCCTCGCGAGGGATTGCCGGGGATTTATCAGATCGAAATTCCGGACGAAGGACGATATTCAACGTACGAGATGCCTTCAGGATTTTCGCCAACCTCTTCAGGCATCTTTGCCGACGACTACGCTGCTTGGACGTGGATCCTGAAAAAACAGATTCGTATCGTGTCGGACGCTTCTGGACTCCCAAGACCCAAAGTCCGGATTCGAATCGGTCAGTTGATGCAATGCCTTGGCGCGGAGAGTCTTTTCGGACGAGCAGCAGTGGCCAGACAATTATCCCGCCTGCGGAGACTCTCCCTGCATTTGAGCTATCGCAAGCTGATGAGTGGTGCCGCCCTTCAGGGACTACGTCAAGCGGCAGGCGAATTGATGAGAGCAAGAGCGATCGATCTAGATGTGACGCCGTTGCTTGAGGCATTCACTGGAAGCCACTCCGCCGTGATGCCGTCATCGTTCCCAGTTTCGCGGCCCAGTTCCATACCATCTCATGCGGTCTTTGAGATGTTCGCAAGAGAGACTCCCAATTGGATTCAGGCTGTAGAGGCTGATCTCATAACTCCTCGGCTGGAGAATTGGATCGTCCTAGCCGGCGTATCGACTTTTCGGTCCGGCTTCCGAGAAGAGAGTTGGGTCTCAGAGCGGTATTACGGGCCGGAGGTCGAGCCTGCGAACGAATTGTTCGGTCAGTTGCAGGGCCTTCCCTCGATCCTTATCACGGACCGAGTGAGCTCGACCTTCTCCTCGCCAAGTCCCGGCGGCATAGCCTGCGTTATGCATACTATCCCTGGGTTTGAGGTGTGCCCGATCGCATTTTGCCCGGTTGCTGCAGCAGCGCTTGGTTGGATCAGGGATACAAATAATGCGTTCTTGTATAAAGATTCGGAGGGCGTGGTGGCTGCCCGAACGATCTATTGGCGTGACGGTGGCATCCCAGCGACTGAAGTTGACCGCAGTGCTCACGGATACGGCTTTGTCATTGTGGTGAGTCAGGTTCACGCATCGACCATCGCTCCTTATCTTGCGAGCCGTTATATTTCACGAGCTTGGAGACGCAAGCAAAGGCACGGGGAAGATGTCGATCTTGGCACCGCTCAGGACAGCGCGATGTCTCCAAGCGCCTTGGTAAGTACACAGATTTCGACATGAGTGTGAACGTTATCGACTCGTCTGGTGAAATCTTTACCCTCGTTTTCGATTCCCCGTACTCAACGGACGGGGACTACTCAAATGCCAATTGATCTGGCTGCTGTGAAACGTTGTGGGAAGCCAATGACACAGAGTTCTCTGGCGTAGGACCATTGATCGCTCATGCAGAGCATAAGTCCTGACAAACGTGCGTTTCGCCAGTCAGCTGAGGGTGGCAGCAGCCCTACCGCGCGTTTTGCTCATAGAACTCGTGGAGCTTGGCTTGTAGAAGTCTCTTGTCGGGCATCTGGGTACGGTATTCGGCGATGAGTGCAGGCGAGATGCTGCGGTTTAGCGCGTATTCGACCACCTCGTCGTTCTTGCTCGCACAGAGGAGAAGTCCAATAGCTGGGTTCTCGTGCGGTTTGCGCACCGTACGGTCCAACGCTTCAAGGTAGAAGTTGAGTTTGCCCAGGTGCTCCGGTTCGAACTCTCCCACTTTAAGCTCGATGGCAACGAGGCAGTTCAACCCGCGATGGAAGAAGAGCAGGTCGAGGGCGAAGTCGCGACTCCCGACCTGCAGCACGTATTCGGAACCGGCGAAACAGAAATCGCGGCCGAGTTCAAGCAGGAATTCCTTGAGCTTGTCGATGAGACCGCGATGCAGGTCTGCTTCGCCGTGGGTCGCGGGAAGCCCGAGGAACTCGACGGCGTAGGCGTCTTTGAAAACGCGGAGGGCTTCGGGATGCGTTTGTCTCACCACTGGCGAGACTTTTGGTGGACGGAGGATTGCCCGTTCAAAAAGTGCAGTGGCGAACTGGCGTTCGAGTTCGCGTTTGCTCCAACGCTCCTGTATCGCTAGACGGATGTAAAAGTCACGCTCCTCGTCTCGCTTGCTCTGCCCGAGGATGATGAGGTGATGCGACCAAGGCAATAGTCTCACCAGTGGTGAGACTATTGGATCTTGACTGTAGGTTTCATAAAACTGTCTCATTCGGAACAAGTTCGGGCGACTGAAGCCCCGAACGCCCGGCTGCGTCTTGGCGAGGTAGACGGCTAGTTGGTTAACGGTTCCGTCACCCCACTCCGAGCTGGCAATCCTGCGGCTAATCGTCTCCCCAATCTGCCAGTAGAGGTCTATCAGCGTCGTGTTGACCGCTTGAAGCGCCTTGTGGCGTGACGTTTCTATCAGGCGAACTATCTCTGCGAAGCCGGGATTTTCTATAGGGGCAACTGGAATAGCTTTGGATTTTGCCATGCGGGAACCTCAAAGACGAACGATTCTTAAGATTACAGGCCGAATCCCTGATCGTTGCCGGTGCCGATGGAACGAGTGTTGGCATCGTTGCTGATGCCCTGCGCGGGCGAGTGCCCTCCGTTCTCAAGTGCTGTCTCGCGAGAGATTGGTTGCGAGTGCCGGTCATAAAAGGAACCGTGGGGATCGATATGCAACCAGCCTTGGTGTTCTGTGTGCCGGTAGCTTTGGATGTCGCCAGTTTCTCGCTTCCAGTCGTAGCCGGTGGCTTCGTCACGCAACGCAGTCTGTATCGGTACGTAGTGCCTTTGTTCGATTTGCTCTGGAGTCTGCTTCTCCGGTTGAGAGAAGTTCGATTCCGACTGAAACTGACGGCGTTGCTCTTCCGGAGTCTGCTCTCGGTTGTTGTTCATTGTCTCTTTCCTTTCAGTTGATTCGTGCATCTTGCTGCTGGAGCCGGTCAGCTCGACGTTCAATGCTGATGTTTTGGTCACGTCGGCGCTCAAACGTTCGCTAAGGGCAGTGGCATCGTTCGTGTAAATGTGCGCGTCAAGAGAAGCGCGAGATATAGAAACATAGGCGAAGCGGGTGTTGATGAGTTCGGGATGGACGGTCGTGTCCATGTTGACGATCACGCGCTCTGTCGTTAGACCCTGAGAGCTGTGTGATGTGACGGCGTAGCCGTGGTCGAAGTGTCGCATCTGCGAGCCATCGAAGCTAACAGTTCGCTGCTGTCCCCCGTCCATACGGACGGCAATGTTCGGCCCCTCTATCCGTTCAATCGTTCCTAAGTCGCGGTTCGATACTCCAAGATCGCGGTTGGTGGCCGTGAATTGCAATCGGTCGCCTTCGGAAAAGTCCCTGGAGAGCTCGCGATACGCAGCGATACCCTGCAGCCGCTTTGGGTCGTAAGAAACCTGGCCTCCTTCTTGCCATTCGACCGTCAGCCGGTTTTCCTTTGGATCTGTTGCAACGACTGCTGCATAGCTGTTGCGCTCGATCCCATGCTCTTTGCTGCCTCGCGCATAGTAGAGAATGTCGCCGGGTTGGTAGTTCGCAGCCCAGCCACGGTCGGCCCCGGTCATGTCGGATCGCTGGGTGAGCACTTCCATCTGGTGGCTGTCTTTTGACACCACGTCTAGACTCTGCAACTCGGAACGGATGGCCTCGTTGATTTGCCGACGACTGACATTGTCTGGAGAGACGACCAAGGTGTTGTTCGGTCGCGCTGCATAGTCCCGCGCGATAGCCGTAATTCTGCTGGCGTCATCTGGTATCTCCGTAACGCGGCCCTGCTGTTGTAGAAGTTCGATTCCGGTTCTGGTCTCGTTCTTCGATAAGTGCTCTACGGCGTGAAGCAACTCGGGGTCTTTCTGACGAACGATGGTGTCGAGTAATGCTGTGCGCATCCCCGCCTGCTGCAGTTGTTCGAAGGGCTTTCCGGCGTCTACGCCCTGATGTTGCCGCGTGTCACCTATTAGCAAGACGCGGTCTTGCGAACCTATTTTGTCCATGAACGCTTGCATCTGACGGGTGCTGGCAAGGCTTGATTCGTCCAGCATGTAGAAGTGCCGCCGGTCGGGATCACCGGCCATCTGCTGTTGTCCGCCACGGGCAAGGAAGCCTTGCAACGTGTCGGCGGATACGCCGGCATCTCGGAGCTGCCGGGCAGCTCGGCTGGTGGGCGCAAAGCCCTCAACGGCGTATCCACTGTTCTCCGCGCCCTCGCGGATAGAGGCAAGGGTTGTCGTTTTTCCCGAGCCGGCGAGCCCCTGCAGACCGTGTACACGGTCGTGGCTAGTTAGCACCACTTCAATCGCCCTTTGTTGGGACGGATTCAGGAATTCGCGAGTCGCAGCCTGCCTCTGAGCGTCGGCATTACTCATGACTGGCTCGGTGGCATTTTGTCCGGCTTTCATGTGGCCAACGGTCGCCAACTCCGACGCGATCGTCTCGCGGGTCGTGAACTGCCGACCGGTCTCGTGCTTCTGGCCCTCGACGCTTTGGAACTCGCCGGAGCCGTGCCTCTGGTTGAAGTTCTCTCGCACGGCTGGAAGAGTCAGCTCCCCCATACCTCTCCGCAGCGCATCGCGAAAGATGTCTCGTTCGTCAGTCACGGCTTCGCGCTCGAAGCCCCTGTCCTTCGCAAAGGTGACTGCCTCTTGCGGGGTCTGGCCGGGCTTTGCCGTCAGCTCTTCTGACCTCTGTTGAACGCGCTCGCGAGCCTCAGCGACGACACAGTCTGCCTGGTTGCCAAACTCGGTCGCAAGCCGTTGATGCGCAGCCAGTACCTCACCGGGAGTGTGAATCTTCTTCTTGTCGCGGGTGTTGTGAGCGGCAATCTGAGCGGCTTCCGGGCCGCTGAATCCGCTCCGTTCCATTGCCTCCCGTATCTGCTGGCTACGCGGACTGGAAGCGTCGAGATATTCCTGGCTGTAACCCTTGATCTCTGGAGCGCCACTGCGTCCCGGTTCAATTTCGTAGCCGAGTTTAGCGAGGCGATATGTCAACTCCGACTGATACACGGCGGTCGCAAACTGCTGAGAGTCAAAGTAGCTCTGAGGCTGAATCGCACGGGTAGTGCCGTCTCCTCGCTCGGTCATGTTGAAGATCACAGCGTGTGTATGTAGCTGTGGGGCGGCATAGCCGTCCACCGGGCGGGCCGTATCGTGCTCGAACTTGGCGGCTACGAATTCACCCGTGGTCTCAGCAGCGTGGTTCCCGCCAATCCTGGCTTGGGTATACCGCTCCAATTCGGTCAGCGCAACGGTGACAGCTTCGCGGTGTGCGAGACGAACGCGGTCGTCACCGCCTACCAACGCTGTCAGAGAAACGGACTTTGGCGCGGAAAATGTCGCGTCCCAACCGGCTCGGTGCTCGACCGGTTTGACTACACTCCCGTCTGCGGTGGTGTACTCCTGGCCGGTTCTGTGGCGAACGAGCTGAGCGCCGGAGCGAGGATCTTGCCCTTCACTGAGGCGGGCGAAGTCTCTCGCGTCGATGGCTCCTGCAAGGCCATACTTCTCTGCGAGCTGGCCCTGCCACTCTCCGAGAATGGCGTCGCCCTGCTTCCAGTAGTTCTGCTCGGCAGACGTGAATTCCTTGGCGTGATATGTCTGCGCCTGGCCGGAGTTGAGCGGTTTGGAGATGGTCAGCATAGGTCATCAATGCTCCCGGAACGGGAACGACGCGGTCGTGGGCTCAACGTCTTCCTGCTCAACTTCCGGGTTGTCCGGGTCTAAATAGAGTATTTCCATTTCTTCTTCGCTTGGTTCCTTGGCAACCGGAGCGGAGGGCTCCGCTTCGAGGTCAACGACCGCTGTCGACGGAACGGCCGCGACGCGCGACTTTAAGGTCTTTGGGTCGAAAGGCAGCTCGTCGTCCTCGACCTTGCGAGGCACAAAGCCGGGAGTATTCTGAGGAACGTCCATGTATTCGAAATGGAACCGAGCGACGTTGTTGCCGAGCTTCAGGAACGCGTGGCGGTTCTCAAGGCCGGAGATTTCGGAGTCCATTACCAGCGGCTCCGTCTGGCGATCGAGGCTGAAATTCTTACCTGACCGTGAGCCGTCGAAGTGTGTTTCTTTCATGCGTTCGACTTCGACTTTGCCGATGGCGTTCGATACCCACTCGGCCGCTTTTGGTTCCGTGGTCTTGAGAAATATCTTGGTCGCGGGCTGCGAGAGCATCACCTCGGCAAGGTGTCCGTATATCACTTCCAGTTGCGCTTTCCCTTGGAATCCTAGGACGAGCGGATTCTTGCTCTTGCGATTCTCGGTGATGGCCGTGTGTAGTTGTGGGAGCCGCTGCAGGCTTGCGAGCTCGTCCAACACAAACCAAACGGGGTTCTGGTCGGCCTGGGGCGCGCTTAGGAGGCGCATGACAAGCAGGTCGATCCAAAGGCTGTGAAGAGGACGCAAAGCTTCACGCTCGGTCGCGCTTGAGGTGATGAATATCCATCCCTTCCGCGTAGAAGCCCACTCGGTCGCACTCCATGTCCTGTTGCCGGTCTGTTCTCTGGTGGGCAGCATTCGGAGGCTGTCAGCGACCAAACCAAGGGACGCCAGAACGCCGTTCCTTTGTTGCTGCGCTCCCTTCGCGATCATGGATTCCATCTCCGTACCGCGTACCCGCTGGTCGATCTCAGATGGATTCGAGAGCCACGCAATCAATTCCTGGGGCGATGGCCCGAACGTCAGCAGATGCGCGAATATCTTCTGCGGCGTCTCGGTGAAGAACTCCCCTTTCTTGTCGTTCGTTGGCTGATACAGGGACGCCGCGATAGCCTTCGCCTCTGCCTTGCGGCGGAGTTCCTCGGACGGTCCCCAATAGGGACAGCGGTCGTCTAGCGGGTTCAGGACAATGTCTCCGCGCTTCGGATCGTAGAAGCGGCGGACGAACTCGCAGGCCGGGTCGTAGACGATAGCGGAGTGGCCGCGGCCCTGAATCTGCCTAAGAATTTGCATGATGAGTGTCGTCTTACCGGCCCCGGTATCACCCATCAGCTCGATGTGTTGCGCCTCGGCTGCCAGCGGTATGCGCATCATGGCTTTGGCCTCGGTCGTCTTGAAGCCGATGCCATCGCCGGCCACGGCTTCGTTGAATTCTTTCGGGGTGAGCAGCACCGGCCCCTTTAGTCGCCGTCCGTACTTCATCAGCTTGCGGCGGGCGATGTCCTTGCGAATGGAGAATGGAAGCTGCACTAGCAGGGATAAGAAGCCTAGCTCTAAGGGCGTGGCGTAGATGCTTCGGAGTTGGTCGCCGTTGAAGATAGCAAGTCTCAAGTACTCGTGGAGCGGAGCATCGACGTACATCTGTTCTGGACCGCGATAGAGAAGGCGAAGCCCGTTCGCGTTCGCGGCATCGCCCAATGCGATAGGCAGCTTCTTGCCGTTCGGTAGCGGCGTTTCACCGGCTTTGACATCTCGCTCGGTCGCCAAACGAATAGCACCTGCTCCGCTTCCAACGTAGAGAAGTTGGTACCTGTTCTTCTTCTTGACGGCTGCTCCCGCTGCCGTTTTGGCGTAGATCGGAGTATAAAACTGCTGAAGCGGTGTCTGGCCAAAGCTGAACCTGAGATACAGGAACATCCCGGTGATTATGAAGGCGAGAAATACGGCACCATACGTGTAGATTGGACTGTGCGGAGGCCAGATGATGCTTTCTTTGCGTCCCCATTCGGTGGCTTTCAATGGGCACCTTCGGCTTCCTGTCGGGCCTCTGCGGCAACTGTCCGTTTGCGTTTCTTGACCTCGGCCATGATGCCGTCAAAGGTCTCAGCAGTGATTTTCTGCCCCGTGGCCAACGGCTTTAGAAGATTCGTGAGCATCAGGCGAAGCCCGATCACTTCGGTAAGCTCCGGACTCGCCGGAGACTTCTCCAGATCCGTCGCGAGTTCGGCGAAGATGAGCCTGCGAATCAGTTCACCCGGAGTCGTACGAAGTCTGTGGCAATGCTGTTCGAGCGCGGCAAGCTCGTTGCGGTTGAGTTTGGTGCCGGCGGTCTTCACCCGGTACGAAGCTCGCTTTGCTACGGTCTCGTCATCGATCAAGGCCATATAGGCTCCTTTGAATGGCGCGCTCTGAGGCGCTTCGGAGCGGCCTAGAGCGCCTTATGGGGCATAACCGCTTGTTAATCAGTGCGCCTTTGAAAGCGCCTTATCGCGCTCCAGCACGACCCTCGGAGGGGTGGAGTGTCATAATGCATCCGGTGCGTAGCACCGTTCCCACCCTGCCGAGATGTTTGAGGGTAGCCACTACTTTCCAACCTGGGTTGCTGCTGTAGTTGAGGCCTGAGTTAGAGTCGGAGTAGAGCGGCGTCCCCGCTTAGCTCTCTCTGCTGCTTCCATCGGCTTGCGGATACGCAGAGGATGTTCCGGCTTCTTGCCATCCGCTGACTGAGCGAAGGTGAGGAAGTCCTTGTCTTTAGAGAACACATAGTCGAGCGCCTTTGAAACGACTTCATCCGATGGCGCGTTGATGAACAATGCATACTGGTCGACCTTGTGTGCGATCGATTCGTCAAGCGCGATGGTCGCGGTTACTTTGTTGATTGTCTGTACTTCGAGAAGTGCCATGAGTAATCTCCTTATTGCTTGGAATCTGAGAACACGTGTACGAGCCAAGTGCTACGTCACCAACCATTGGGAAACCTGAGTTGGGCGGAACCGTCGTGGTGCTCCCGCGTGTACTTCACCTCGACTTCGAAGGTCTTGGCAGTGCGGTCGTAACCGAGCACTTCGATCACCTCGCTGATCTTGCGGCCCGTGACATACCGCTTGAGCTGAACGACGTACTGCACAGAAGCTGCGATCTCGGCTGCTATGTCGTCCCGGTTGGCTTGCTGATGCGAACGCATCGCAAGTTCGCCGAAGCGACGCAGGGCCTTGACTGCGGAACTCGCATGGATCGTCGCCATCGAACCTGCGTGGCCGGTGTTGAACGAGTCGAGTAGGGTTCGAGCCTCATCTCCCCGCACCTCACCCAGGATGATGCGGTCGGGTCTCCATCGAAGCGAGGCCTTGAGGAGGTCGTTGAAGCTCACCTGTCCCGCAGGTCCATCGGTCTGACACTCGGCACAAAGAAGGTTGGTCTTGGCCATCCGCAGCTCAGAGGTGTCCTCGATGACGACGATGCGCTCGGACTCGGGGATGAAGTCGGTCAGCGCATTGAGGAGCGTCGTCTTGCCACTGCCAGTTCCACCGCTGATGAGGATGGTCTTGCCGGAGGAGATCAGGCTGCCAAGGAACTCCGCAAGCGATTGGCTGAGAGCGCCTTCCTCAATGAGAAGCGGCAAGGTGTACCGCACTCTTGCGAACTTCCGAATCGTGACAGATGGATGTGGTCTCACAACTGGAGGGATGACTGCAGCAAGACGGCTTCCATCTGGTAGTTGCGCGTTGAGGAGCGGCTTTTCCGGTCCGAGTTTGCGGCCGAGTTTATTGGATATCACATCGAGGCTGGTGAGCAGCTGCCTGATCTCGAACTTCACCTCGGCTGCGACATGAAGAACGCCCCGTCGCTCGTACCACCAGACACCATCCGGATTACCCATGATCTCGGTCACGGTGTCGTCCAGTAGCAGCGACTGAATGGGCCGAAGAAACGGAAGAATCAACTCAAAGCTCATAGAGCACCTCGGGTGAAGAAAGCAGCCCGGCGAACCGGGCTGCCGTGCTGAAGGAGGAAGCGGCCTATGCGGCCGTGTCCTCGGGGGAGAACTCCTCGTGCTCCTCGAAGTCACCCTCATCCGCCACTGCCTGCTCGGCCCGGTCGAGTTTGAGGATGGACTTGACCCGGATCTCCCAGACCTTCTGGGTGGACTTGGTCTTCTTGCTGGTGTACTCCCGGCTCCGCAACTCGCCCTCGACCTCGATGTGCGCGCCCTTCTTGAGGCTGCCGGCAAAGGTGGCGATCTTGCCGAAGACTACGAGAGAGTGCCATTCGGTCTGCGAGACGTACTCGCCGCTCTTCTTGTCCTTGTAGGAGCTCTTGGTGGCGAGTGAGAGGGTGGTGAAGCTGCGGTTGCTGCCGGTGTGGATGGTGGCGTCGTTGCCGAGAAAACCGATGAGATTGACTGTGTTCTTGTACATGGTTGCTGTCTCCGTGTGTTGCGATCTCCCGATCTGCTCGGGGCACCAATAGGCGAAGGGTCCCGGCTCCCAAGTGCCGAAGGTCTGCTTTTGCGGAGGGGCCCGGAAGAAAGTTGTGCGATGTTCTCTCGCGGTTCTCAAGTTTGTTCTGGGACAGCCGTAACCCCAGACGGGCGCTGCAAGCGAAGCAGAAGACCGAGTGCCGCCGGGCGCCGGACAGGACCCGCAGCGGTGCCTGAGCAGAAGCGGGGTAACTCACGGATAGACGGCTATGGACTAAGTCAATTCTCGTCACTGACCCGGCTGCCATCATCCACCCGCATCGTGGCTCTACCCTCTGCCACGGTTGCTCCGGGACGGGAGCGGCTGTTTCGCTCTTTGGCACTTGTCTGAGGTGTTGCCCTTGCCTCAGCCCTGCGCACAGGGACAGAGAGGGCGTACCAGCCGGGATGGCAGCAAGATTCGACATCGGAGTCTCCTTCTGGGTGGGTCTAGTCCGTTAGCTGAATGCCTGGTCGACTCGGAAGCGGATGATGGTCAGCCCGAGTGGATCGACCGTGGTCTTCTCGTTCAGCACCTGCGGGTTGAAGACGTAGGTGACGGTAGCGGTCCATCGCTCTCGCTTGACGACGGTCTGGTCTGCCGCGTTGGTGTATACCTTCTCGAACTCGATGCGCGCGGAGTATGGCGACTGTCTCAGGTCGTCAAGGATGACGTTCTTCACTTCTACATCCACATACGGCAGAGTCGAATCCTTGAGATAGGTCGAGATCAGATTGGTCTTGCGCTCCTGCTCGATCACTGCCCGCTGCACGTCTGCGTTCAGGAAGTAGAGTGCCTGAGTCTGGTCGCGTTCGATGGTGTACCGGTTGCGTTCGAAGTAGAGATTCGCCCAGCGGTTCAGGTAGTACTTGTTCTCCGCTTCCTGCGGACGGTACTCGAAGTTGCGGTAGTCGATCGCTTCCGCGTGTCCGACATCGGTAATGCGGATGATGAACGGCTTAGCGGATGCGAGTGCTCTCTGGCTCTTGAGCACCGCGACACCGAGCAGCGCGGCTAGTGCAGCTAGGCAGAGGACGGCGAGTTTCAGGTACGTGTTTGTGACGAGTGGATCGCCGTACTGCTCCAGGTAGCGTTCGGCTGCCCGGCTGATCTGAGGGCTGACTTCGTTCTGTGGTGTGGTTGCCATGTCGATCTCCTTAGCCGAGTGCCGCGATTGCTGTAGTGAGCATTCCAGTGCCGCCGTCATGACCGGAGGTGCTGCCAGAGAAGATCGAGGCAGTCATGGCAGGGATCTTGAGTAGGATGAAGACATTTACGATGACCAAGATAATGAGCAGTGGCAGGTTCTTGATCAGCCGAACCGGATCACTGAAGTCAGCCAGGTTCGCGTAGTAACGCATGAAGAGTTGGCCGAGGATGCTCATGGTCGCGGCAGCGACGACTTTGTAGAACGAGAAACCCAGGAAAGCGCGGAGCCAGCCCCAGAATAAGAACTCGAGTTTCTCGACCGCAAGAAACGGGATGAACACTGGTCCGAGAATGCCGACTATCGTTGCTCCGACTGCGCCGTAGGCGACGATTACTGCAATGAGAGCGGAGAGGATACTCAGGATGACTTGCACGAAGAAGTAAGTGATGAGCAGGTAGGGAGCTGTAAGCATGGCGAGTCCCGGCCCTGACTTCTTCAGGCTGTCCTGAATGGTGGAGAGCATCTGCGTAGTCGTGTCATTGCCGATGATGTCGACCAGGTTGTTCGTACCGCCTCGGATGAAGCTCTGAAGTGAGAAGCCGAGTCCGGGGATCGAACTGTCGTAATACTTCACCATGGTGTAGGCGAAAGTGATGAGGACGAAGAAACTTACGAAGCGCGCCATGCTGAATCCTTGGCCGTGATGCGTGCTGGATAACGCCTCCTGCACACCTAACCAAACCATCATGATGGTCGCAAGAGCAATCACCATGCGCAGTCCGAGCGCCGTGACGGAGGGCGAAGCGCTAGCGGTAAGCGCATCGCAACCTGAAGTGATGTAGTTGAGGATCTCCATGGCTTAGCTCCGTGACCCTGACTTAGTAGTGGAACGCGCGACGCACGGACTCGGCAGATTCCGCATTCGTCTTGCTGTTGTAGTTGGCTTCGTAGCCGTCCGCAGCCTGGAACTGCATCTTCAGCGCGTCCTGCTGCTGCTTCGCCGCAAGCATCTGCTGCAGGCTCTGTGTCTGCGACATCTGATTGGCTTCCTGTTGCGTCCGAATCTGCAACAGAAGCGCTTGGTTGATGCGCTGCAAGGTTGCAAGCTCAGTCTGCTGGGTGGCGTCTGTAGAATGACTCGCCTGTTCAAGGTTCGCGATGTCTGCTTCTCGTTGGCCGGCACTGGCGCGGATCGTCCCAAGTGTCTGAAGGGTCGTGGCGTTGGTAGCGTCATTCAGATCAGCTGTTGCGCCTTGGGCCGCGACGGCTTGTTGCGCGTCTGGCGAAAGACCACTGTAGCCGGAGAGCCTCGGTGATCTGCGCACGCTCGTCTGCTGCGTTCCGGCCAGAGCGCCATTGCCCGATGAGGCTGCGCTCATCCATGTGCCCGTGTTGCCATAGGTATTTCCAGCTTGCGTGAGCACAGTCCAGTTCTGGCGGCCAAGGTTGTAAAAGCCCGTATAGAGTTGTTGCGGGGCGGTTGCCATTCGTTGCGCGAGGTTGTAGGCGGAGATGACGTTGCGCATCGTGTCGACCGTCGTCGTGTAGAGTTGCGAGCTCTGCAAGATCTGCTGGGCAGCATGGACAGACTGGGTGGGGTCGAAGACGACACCACCAAATTGCGCGTGAGCGGAGAGTGGAACGAGCGCGCTAGCGCAAGCCAAGATGCGGATGTAGGACTTCATGACTCCTCCTGATGAAAAGCAGTTCCTATCGATCAGTTCTGTCCGGCGGCTTTGTTCTGAGCGGCAATCAGTTCGGTACTGAGCTGCTTCCGCTTACCGTCAATTTCTTTGCAATGAGGACTGGCGATGCGGTCTACCCTCTCCTTCTCATGTGCGCGGAAGGCTGCGGCGTCCGATGCGGAAAGTGAGTCGCCGTGAAGCACTCGTGCCGCCTGTTGGGGGTCGGTAGAAGACCACGGATCGTCGCAGTCGGTCTTGTATTGAGCATCGACTTTGTCGTAGTCGGCCTGGAGCCGGACGACTTGCTTTTGCGGACTCTCGCACCCGATGAGTGCGACCAGCAGCAATGGAGCGGTTACAAGTTTGAGCGATGGCATAGAACCTCCTAAAACGTCTGCGGGATGGTGTGGTTGGTGTAGGCAGGAAGGAGCATGTCCTGGGTGAAGTAGACCTTGACCCGGTGACCCTCCCGGATGGTGATCGTGGGCGGGATCTGAATGAAACGGTCAATGATCGTAGTCGAAGACTGCGAGACGCTGGCTGCTGCTCCGTTGGTGAACTGCTGCGAGCCGGAGCTGTTCAGATTGCCTCCGCCGGAGGTGATCTGCCCGGCTCCGCCGATCACCCCAAGAGCGATCGACGTGCCGAAAATCTCCAGGTAGTGATTATTCACCTTTCCTTGCAGCCCTTCTTGGCCGATCTGATCGAGACCGTGAAACTGGTCGAGGTCGACGGAGAAGCCGTCCGGCATGATGAGGCGGTGAAAGACGACTGCCATCCGGCGTTGCTGGCCGAAGCCTGCGGCTCCAATCTTCTTGGCCTCTCCCAGCACGATCGTTCCATCCGGAATGAGCACATGCTGATGGTCGTGCGAGTAGAACGGATTCGAGACGAGCACCTTGACTGGGCCGACTGCATCGCCGTCAAGCCGGTTCATCAGCACGGTATCGAGTGTCGAGCCTTCGAAGAGCACATAGGGCTGGCCGTCTGCTGAATTGACGTTGACCTCAGGGGCCCGCTTTGCAGTCGTAGACGGGCTTGCGGGCGGATCACCCGCAGCGCGTGCTGGAGTAAAGCTTGATCCGTCGCCGCCAGCGAGTACACCGGCGTAAGGACTCGAAGGCGGGATTATCTGGGCCTGCGAGTTGGCCTGCTGACTTCTTGCCTGCTCCTGGCTACGGCTATAAGCAAGATTCGATGCGAAGCGAGAACTGAACGCAAGCTCCCGTTCTTTGCTAGCGAGCTGTTGCCTTTGCTGTTCTTCAGGCGTTAGCTGCGCTTGCCCGTTTGCCTGTGGCTGGCCTTGCGGGTATGGCTGCGGTGGTGTGATGCCCGGCTGACCGTTGGTCCCGTATTGGGCTGCCGCTTGTTGTTGCGCTGGCGTCTGCGCGGAAGCAAGCGCCGCAGCCATTTGCACGTCCTGCTGCTGCTTTAGCTTCTCGGCCGCAAGCTGGTTCTGAAGGTCCGCCACGTTGTTCGCCGTGTTGTCCTGCACGAACGGTTGCGGCGGAGTGCCCTTGGCAGGTGTGTTGCCCGGAGTCTTCTTCTTGGAACTGAAGAAACTTGCGCCGATCAACAGCAGAACAGCGCCCAGATAGACGAACATCTTGATGTTCTTGCGGATGACACCCTTCGGCTCAATGACACGCCGAGTAAGCTGCGGATCGTCCTGCGGCGTCGACACTGTTTGATCTGCCTGGTTCAACATGGGCCTACCCCTTCCGTGAGAAATCCATGTGCTTCTTGCCCAACTCGACATAACCCTTGTCGACGATCTTCGGGATGATGTAAGTGCCATTGCGCAGGTCGTAGTTGATGAGGTCCGGCTTGCCGTCCTTCATCTCGTACACGCTGAACTTTTCCCGTGCGGTCGTCTTAATGTAGGTGAACTTGTCGTCGTGATAGATCGACTGAATGGCGAATGGCTCTTCGTTCTTGAAGCTGTAGTCGAACTTGAGCTGTAGCGGGTAGGTGCTCTTGTATTCGTCGACTGCTTGGGTGACATGGCTCTGTAGTGCGGCAAGCTGCTCGCGTGTCTGGTCGAGCTGGGCAGCGGGAACGTACTGTGATGGTCCTGCTGCCGCCGTGATTGAGGAGCGGTCGGCAGGCTGAAGGATAACCTTTAGGTCCGGCTCGCCGCCCTGGCCGGAGATGTCTTGTAGTGTGAAGCTGTAGATGTTGCCTTTGTCGGTGATGAGGTTCAGATTCGAGCTGATACCGGCCTTTGCTGGATGTACGAAGCAGAAGCTGCCGACCACATCGACAATCCAGAAGTCCTTGTCGCCGGTTGCTGCTTCCATGATCTTTTCAGTCGAAGGAACGACAATCAGCGTGGTGTACTTCACCTTGGCGCGGATCGCGACGATGTCCTGCGCGTGGTATTGCACCGTTCGGGCCTGCTCGACTGCTACGGTCTGAGCGAGAGCCGCTGTCGAAGACACTGCGGCTGCAAATGCGAGGAAGTGAGGGATGTTCTTCATGCGACAGCTCCTTTACGCGGGAAAGCGATGGTTGGAGACGCCGCAGGCTTCTTCGCGGCGTGTAAGTCTGGTGAGAACGGATGATCTTCGGCAAGTCGGCGCACGCCCTCGGTAACGCCGTAGCGAGCGAAGTAGTTGCGCTTGAGCTGGTTGTCCTTCGCATTGTTCGTCGCAATCCAGTAGGAAATAGAGTCGACGTTCAGCCGTACTTTCTTTGAGGTCTGCGCCTTGCGGATCAGCATCTGCCCGCGGGTCAGGCCGGAAATGATGCCGAGCTCGGTGTCATTGAGGTGGAACGCATCGCGGTATACCTCGTGATTCATCTCCGGGTTAGCAAGAAAGACCTTTGTTGGGCAACTCTCCGCGACAATCTGCAGCATCCCCGATTCCTCTAATTCCTTTATGGACTGCGTGGCGAGGATCATGGCAGCATTGTGCTTGCGCCATGTCTTCTGCGCCTGCACGATGTAGTTGCGGATGGTCTCGTTCTTGATAAACAGCCATGCCTCATCCAGCAGGAACAGCTTGAAGGTCGCAAGACGTTCTGGATCAGCTATCTGCAGCGATGCCCGGTGCAGAACATAGAAGAGCAGTGGTTCCAGCACATCTGGCGCATCGCCCCAGCCACCGAAGTTGAAAGTCTGAAAGTTGGAAAACTTGAGTGTGTCCTCGGCGTTGTCGAAGAGGAAGCCGTACTGCCCATCTTGGGTCCAGCGGTGGAGCCGTTCTTTGAGCTCACCGATGATCTCGGCGAAGGTAGAGAGCGTGCGTTGTTCCGGTTCGATCACATACATGTTCTCGATAGCAGCCCAGAGCTTGCGCTCTTCTTTGAAGTCAAGCCGGTAGCGTTGACCTGTCCCTTCAATCAAGACTCGAAAGAAGGAAAACAGGAACTGCAGATTCTCTTTCGTTGGCTCCAGCGAGAACGGGTTGATACGGAAGTCGCGCGATTCTTGTCCGACGTTCAGGTAGCTTCCACCGAAGATCTCCGTGAGCGACTGGAACGAGCCGCCGATGTCGAAGATGTACGTGAGCGGCTTGTATTTCTGTGCGTTCGTCAGCAGAAAGTTGCACAGAAAGCTCTTGCCGGAGCCTGTCATGCCGAGGATTAGGGTGTGCGCGACTTCGCCGTTATGGAGATTCAGATAGTACGGCGTGGCATTGTCGGTCTCAAGAACAGCGAGGTACTCCGTACCGAGATGGTGGTTGCGTTTCTCTCCCTGCAGCACGGTAAAGAAGAAGGAGAGGTCGGCGTAGTTGCTTAAGAGCAAGTACATCTTGCGCAAGTTCTGAGCGTAGTTGCCGGGCACGACAGCGAAAAGAGCGTTGAGCTGGTTATACGTCTCGGGAAAAAGCAGACCGTCTGCATTGGTGAAGACGCTTGCGAACTCCGATACTTCGCGGTCTACAGTCGATCGGTCTCTGTCGTAGAGCACGATGGTCAGCGACATGTCTCCAAGCACCTGGCCGTCGGCTAGGGCGCGGAGGCACTCACCGAGCGTTTCGATGTCAGCCTGTTTGCCTTCATCGATCAGCTGGTCGCGCTGGTTGACTTGGCTCTCGTCCTTCATGGAAGAAACGAAACCAGCTTTCGAGACATTCGCGTGGCGGCGACGCTTGGTGACCTCTTTCCTTGCAGCATCGGTCGCAAGGGGCGTCCATTCGGTGACGGCGTAGAACTTGGCCTGGATCTTGAGTAGCTGGTCGAACACAAGCGGGCGTGTCTCCGCGATCGCCTCGCGCATCGTAAGCAGGCGCACGTAGTGGTCGCCGATCCGCAGATTGTCCCGTTCTGCTGCAATGTCGGAGTTCACGACCTGGTAGTCGAGATACTGAGACACTTGCGGCTTACCCGCAATCCGCCAGTCATCGAAGTTGAGTAGACGACGAAAGAATCGAAACTGATCGTTCTGAGCGAGTACTTCGATCTCGACCAGATCGCTTAGCTGCTGGCGAAATGCCTGTATTCTCTGTTTTAGCCGGAACTGGTCGCGTGTGATCTGGGCTCGTAACAGCACCTTCATGTTGTCACCGGTGAACTGTGCTTTCAGCTCTCGTATAGCTCCATTCGGATCGTGGGGGAAGCGACCGAGTGCGACGGCGATGCCGGTCTTAGATCGCTCGCCTTCAAGGACTACGGCGTAAAGATCTCGATCTCATAGAGTCGGTCGCGCTTCGACTCAAAGAAGTCCCGGCGTTGGTCAATTGCCGCATCGATCAGCGGGTCGCCGTAATGGGCAAACGGCATCTCCGGTCGATTAGTTTTGAAGAGATATTGGTAGACATGGAAGCCCGGCCCGAAAGACTTTAGAGCCGCTTCTAGCCTCTTGACCGCGAACTCCTGCCCGGCCTGGTCCAGGCTCTCAAAGTCGACTCCGCCGATCTTGAGCACGACACCGAGATCACCGCTCTTGGTGAGAAAGGTTCTTTCATCCCAGAAGCCGTACAGGTTGACATTCGCGTTGAGCGAACCGGCATCCTTCCAAGGCTTGATGATCTTGTCGAGTCGAAGCATCACCGTATCTCCACGTTCGGCACTTGTTGCTTGGCAGCGTCATAGCGAGCCTTGAACCGCTCCGACTTGCCCATGATCTTGAGGAAGGCGGGATCGGTCGTCGTCACCCATCGTCCGAAGATGTATCCGCCAACGAAGACCGCGGCTCCGGCGAGCAGGGAGTCGAGCAAATTGAATGCACCAACTGCGCCGACACAGACGAAGTAGAAGACGGTCCGTTCAACTCCGAGATACGTGAGGGGCTTATGCAGTGCCTTGTAGACCCGATTGCGGCGTCTTGGTGTGAGTTCTGTCATAAGGCCCCTCGCGGGTGAGTACGGCGTGAGTACGGACAACCTGGTTGAAGGGCTATACACCCCAGAGCCAAGTCAGGACGTTCACGGCAAGGACAGCGATGCCGCTGCCAGCCGCAACTCCGGCGAGCGACTTCTTCGCGCCGGGTTCTCCATGGGCGAAGGCGTATCCGCCCAGCACAATCGCAATGAGGCTCGTCACTTTCGCCACTGTTCCGGTGAAAAGCGTCTGCATCGCTGTAAAGCCTGAGTCGAACGGGGAGCCGCCCTGCGCGTGAGCCGCAAGTGGCATCATCAGCATGGCAAGCAGCAAGAAGCCCGAGACGGAGAGCCTTGGAAGAGGCTTCTTGACTCGGGCTGCACTTCGGTTCTTCTTCATGTTTGCACCTCCATCCGACTCAACCTCGTCGGGTATGGCGCAAACGTATGGTGACTTCAGGTGTGGTGTCCAATGACTTCTAGGGAAAGCGCGATTCCAATCAGGAATACATCAGCGCTCGACTGTCTCAGAGAAGGAGCTACTCTCGGACTTTCCGCTAAGTTCCGAGCTGAACGGCGCGGATCACCTCAGGTTCACCCGTTCCTCCTCGATAGAGAGAGATCTCGGATGCCACTCTTGTCGAGCAGCTGTACGAGAACGAGGTTCCGTCAGTAAATTCCAAAGAGAGCGTTTGCTCTTCCTTCGAGTAGCAAATCGCTTTGGCAGAAGATATAACCTTGCCTTCCAACTCCTCGATCGACGTGTCATTCACGTATGCAGTTCCTCCGGCTCAGATTCTAAAAAGGTAGTTATAGCCGATTAACATCGTTGCAGAATAAGGGAAATGCCTCTCCCGGCGTAGTCCTTCGGATGGTTCGCTCCCCATCAATGTTGTTCATACACAACACTGCCACCTAAGCTTACGGCCACCCTTTAGAGGTGGCAAATGATATTTGTGTCAAATTTGGGAGAAGGCTCCGGGAGTTGCGAGAGGAGCATGGCTGGAGCCAAGATTACCTCGCAGAAACGTCCGGCATCGGACGCACCCATATCTCTCAATTAGAGAATGGTCGTCGCGAAGCGGGTTTGCGCATATTAGAGACCCTGGCCGGGGTCTTCAACCTGACAGCGTCTGAGTTGTTGAAGAATGTCTGATAGCTGTAAAAGACTATTTGTCTGTGATTGTCCGTTTCAACTCTGCAAGGAACACTGCACCGATATTTCGAGCTTCGTCAGCGGCTCTAACGTCAATGTCCATGCCGTGAGCGGCTGCGTTCATTGACGTAAAAGCGCGAAGAAAGTCAGATGTGCCCTTGACGTTTATGCCCCGGCTCTCCAACTCCCGCAAAGATTTGTTGATGCTGGACGGCTGCAATGAGGGAACCCCAAATTGATCTAGCAGCGCGCGCATGGCTCGTTCTATCTCCATTCGTAGCATCACGAGCTCCATGCTGGGGAACTCGCGCGCAAGCTCTTGGGATGTAGGCAACTCGCTTTGTAGTTGAAGTGGAAGTGCTCCTGAGAGGCTATAGCCGGCCACGCCCATCGGTTTTGTCGAGTCGCGGAGGGCATACTCGACAGAATGATGCCGATGCTTGGGTTGTCGTTCAAGTGTCTCAGTTGGTCGTCAACGGCTGAGAGGTAAAAGTTAATCTTTCCTGCGAATTCAGGCTGAAACTCTTCGATTTTCAAGTCGAATACGACGAAGCAGCGGAGCCGTAGATGATAAAAAAGGATGTCAAGATAGAAATCTCTGCCACCTACCTCTAGATGATACTGATTGCCGACGAAAGCAAATCCCTTGCCGAGTTCGAGGATGAGCGATCGAAGGTGTTCCAGCAGTCCGCGCTCAAGATCCCGCTCCAGCATGTCCGGTCCGATTGCCAGAAAGTCGAAGCAGTAAGGGTCTTTGATCAACTCCTGCGCCAGTTCGGACTGGTTGGCGGGGAGAGTTCGGCTGAAATTCGTGAGGGGCCTTCCCCTGTCGGTCGAATAGGCCACTTTCGATCTGGTGGACCAACACGTTGCGGCTCCAGCCATGTTCGAGGACCTGCCGGGCATACCATTCGCGCTGAGCTGGAGTCTTGACCGTCTCAAAGATCCGGATGTTGTGTCCCCACGGCAATCGTGCAACAAGCTGTTGCACAATTGCGATTTCGGGGTAAGCCTCGGCAAAAGCCCGCATGTACTTCAAATTGCGCGATGAGAGACCACTCATCTCAGGAAAGTCATGGTGAAGATCGGCAGCGAGCCGGTCGATCACCCGGGTTCCCCAACCCTCAATTCCTTGTCTAAGGAGGATCTCCCGTCCGATGCTCCAGTAAAGCTCGACCAGCACCTGGTTGACAGCGAGCGCGGAACGCAGGCGAGCCGACTGTATCTGCTCTTTGAGAGAACTCAGAAGGAGAGCGTAATTATCCGGCAAAGCTGTGGGCAGAGCTTTCTTCATTGAATTGCTTTCTTCAATTTTACCAATGCTCTCAAAGGCTCTTGGTCCGGCTTTCTCTAGTCGCGGAGGACACTGATTAGCTTATTGTGCCTGCAACCTCTGCCGAAAGCAGAAGTCAGGACAGAGGTTTGGGCAGAGGTCATCCGGGCAGAGGCTGCGGGAACAGCAAGGGCACAATACGCTGTGCCTAGGGTGTCTCAGGGCGCTCAAACGGGCCATTCGTGCCCCCTGTTTTCTACAAGTTACGGGTTGGTGATTCACTGTCACGGCAGAGGTCGCGGGTTCGAGCCCCGTCGTCCCCGCCATACATTCTAGAGCACTTAGAGTGATATGGGACCTAAAGTGACACCCCGATCAGGGTCCGATGAAGGTCCAACAAGGCGGCTAAGTGCCTATTGGCGGGTAAGAATCTGAACCTTTCTGACCCACGTCTGCCACCATCATGTTCACAACCTTGCTCTGTGCAGCGCGCTTATGCGAGTTCACGGCCTGGGTGTAGACATCCAGGGTGATCCTGCTGTTCGCGTGTCGCAAGAGCTCCTGAACGGTTTGACATCCTCTCCATTTGCTTTCAGCAGTGTGCCGAAGGAGTGGCGGAAGGTGTGCCAGCCGATGTTCTTGTGGATGCCAGCCTTGCGTGCGACCGGACGGATGTAGCGCTTCATGAGGTTGTCCGGCCAGTAGGGCTGTGTGCCCCTCATCGTCGGACTCGCGAACACATAATCGGTCGCCATCGGATAGGGACTCTGGCGACGCCAGCGAAGCAAATCCTCCGCCATGTAGCCGTCCATAGGGACGGGCTTGGCTGAGGCTTCTGTTTTGCAGTCGCCTACGACCTGATGCCAGATCAATCGAGTGACCTTGAGCTCCAAGGCTTCGAAATCGACATCGATCCAGCGAAGTGCAAGCAGTTCGCTAACCCGAAGACCGGTTGCCGCGTCTAGAAGAGCTAGGGTGCGTTCCCGGACCGACAATTTGCTGAGAAGAAGCTGTAATTCCGCTAGTTCCAGGATCTCAGCCACCTTCTCTCGTTTCGCACTCTGGCGCACGAGCTTGATCGGATTTCGATCGGTCCACTCGTACCGCATTGCGTGATGAAAGATGGCGCTCATAAGGTTCCTGATCTTCGCTTTTGTACCTCTGGCCCGCTTGATCGTGCCCAGCCATTCTTCGACCGCGACTGGTTTGACCTGATCGAGCTTGTGATCGCCCCAACGAGGAAGGATCCAGGTTTTCAGGTAGTATTCGTATGCGGATCGCGTCGAGAACGCCTTGCCCCTGACTTTCACCGGCCAGTTCCTTGAGCCTGTAGTGAGCTATTAGTTCTGCAATCGAGCTCGGCCCGCCTTCCGCTTGCGGGGTTTGTTGGTTAGCGTCAATGCGCAATGCGCGGGCGGCCCTGAGTGCGCTTGCTTCGGTCGGCAGTGTTGAAGTCGTTCCAACGATAGCCTTACGTCGCTTGGTTGTACCGTCCGAGTTGGGTTCCCACCAGCGGAAAATCCAAACATCCGGCCCACTCTGCCGCTTTTCGCGTTGCACGCTTCCTTGTTGATACCGTGTTCGCCTTGACATGATTCCTCCCGTTAAGGCGTAACGGATGGCTGCATCCAGCCTACCGCTACTTCGGGCAGAGGTCGATCCATTCTAGCTAGCAAGTTGAGCTTCGATCCAACGTTCAATCTCCGTGGCGCGAAAGCGCCACAGCTTGCCAACGTGGACTCCCCTAATCACTCCCTTGCGTGCAAGTCTCTGCAACGTTTTTGGGTGTATCTGCATAATTGCGGCTGCCTGATTTGAAGCACACGATTTCCGGTGCTCGCTATAAGCGAATCGGCTATCCTTGCGGTAGCCATTCGTGCTGCGAGTCGAGGAGAACACTCTGAGATGCGCGCATGTTATCAATTCGGAAGTCTAGTCACAAAGAAGCGGGTGAAGGGTTCGGACGCATGGGAGTTTCGGTATTACGAATCGAAGGCTGACGGTGACAGGACACGCAAGACCTGCACTATCGGCACAGTCGACAAGTATAGGACCGAGGCCCAGGCCCGAAAAGCAGTCGAAGCTCTTCTCCTAAAACTCAACTGTGAAACCCCGCTGCAGAGGATGGCTGTGGTGACGTTCGGTGGCGTTTGCGACCGGTACGTTCAGGAAGAGCTTCCAAACGCTATTCGACCCGCAAGTCGTACCTCACCAACATCGATCTTCACCTTAAGCCACGTTGGGGCGATTACTTGCTCGAAAAGATTCGACCGATGGCGGTCGAAGATTGGTTGAAGAACCTCGATATGGCACCCAAGTCGAAGGCCCATATTCGGAGCGAGCTGCACCTGATGTACCAGTGTGCAGCTCGCTGGGAGCTCTTCACCGAGCAGCGTAATCCGATCGCGTTAGTGCGCGTCAAGAACTGTACGCGCCGTCTTGTTCGCCCAACGATCCTTACAGAGGATTCGTTTCAAGCCATCCTCGCGGCTCTTAAAGAGCCTTACAAGACGATGGTGATCATCGCTCAGTGTCTCGGTCTTCGTGTCAGCGAGATCGCGGCGCTGCAGTGGGAGGATTTTGACTTTGATCGCCGCCAGCTCCTCGTTCAACGCAGCATCGTGAATGGGCGGGTGGACGGTGTAAAGACTGAGTACTCCCACGACTACGTTCCACTGCATGACTCGCTTGTAGAAGTTTTGCTCGCCTGGAGTTCGCAGGCTTACCCGACCGAAGAAGGCTGGGTATTTGCGAATCCGATGACCAACCGCCCGTACTACCCGACTGAGATCCAAAAGCGCCACCTGCGGCCTCTGGGAATGAAGTTTGGTTTGGGTGCGATCGGCTGGCATACCTTCCGGCATACGTACCGTTCTTGGCTGGATGAGACAGGCGCTCCAATGAAAGTGCAACAAGAACTCATGCGGCATGCCTCGATCCAGACGACCATGAACGTCTACGGACAGGCTATGCCGGCTTCCAAGAGGGAAGCCAATTCGAAGGTTGTGCAGACGGTCCTCACCCCCACCAGGATGAGTGCCTGAAACGGCAGATTTTCTTATTGGGAGATATCGGGAGCGCGTTTGTTTTGCTCAAAGGCTGTAACTGATTGATTTGATTGGTTGCGGGGGTAGGATTTGAACCTACGACCTTTGGGTTATGAGCCCAACGAGCTACCGGGCTGCTCCACCCCGCTCTATGAATATAGCTTGACTAACCTGCCGGGTCAAGGCACCCCGCACCTCGCGCAGACCCATCCAGAAGCTCACAACCCACGCCTTCCGCCCGCAAACCATCATTGATCAACACGATTGCTGCTACTGACCAACAGAACTTTTCCCAGCATGGTGTGTCCAACTCTCTAAGCGGCGCGAGCCGCAACACAGCAACCGGTAGCCGCCTCGGTTGAAAGGAGTAGGCCATGCGCACGAGAAAGCAACAGCAGGTTTCACAGGTCGCTCGGTCTCTGGTTCTGGCAGGAACCGTCCTCGCCGGAACCGCGGACGCAAAAGCCCAGGCCAAAGTCGCAACTTTACCCGATGCGCAGGTGGAATCAAACGTCCTCCGAGCCCTTGCCGCGAACACAAACTTGGCCAACCAGCAGATCAGCTCCGCTGCCGTATATGGTGTCGTCACACTCTCCGGCCACGTCAAAGACGACACCACACGATCGCTTGCCGACGATCTCGTCTCCCGGACCGCCGGCGTACAGAAGGTTATCGACGAAGTGACCATTGCGGATCAAACCGTAGCTGAGAAAACCGCCCCTGTCGCCGCCAGCCAGGGATCGGACCCGCAGCTGCAATCAAACCGTACTGTGGCGCGGTCAGCCGAAGAGGACAACCAAACATCATCAGCCGGGCAGCCGCCCCTTGCCGCCCAGCCCAGGAGTAGCACACCGCAGCAGCCGACCTACGATCCCCAAGCGGCACAATCGAGCGGAGAATCTGGACAGCCCGGTCAGACACCGGTTTCCTCTCCTCAAAGCGGTCCGCCTTCCTACGAAGGCAGCGCAAACCAACCGTACGGAGAAGGTGGTCAGCCATCCTACACCGGCAACCAACCATCTTCCAGCCAGTCAGGGCAATCCCCTTACGGCCAGAACCAGCCACCCTACAACCAAAGCAACCAGCCACCTTATACCGAGCAGAGCCAGCCACCCTACAGCCAGAGTCAGCCGCCTAACAGCCAGGGCGGTCAGCCACCCCATAACCAGAATCAACCGCCCTATGGCCCGCCGTCCCGTTACCCTTACGGTTCGCAGAGGCTCGGTCCTCCACCGCAACGACCCTACGCCAGCGGTGGCGAGGGTGCCTATGGGCAGCCGGGCGGTCAGGTCGTCGCTGTTCCCGCCGGCACAATCGTGCAGCTCCGGTTGGACCAGGGCATTGACAGCAAGCATGCCCAGATAGGGGGCAGCTTCAGCGGCACCGTCCTTCGCGATGTCGTCGCTAACGGCTTCGTCGCCGTTCCCCGTGGCGCCTCCGTCCAGGGAATCGTTGTCGACGCCACGTCCGGCGGAGCCATCAAAGGTCGCGCCTCGCTCGCTCTGCAGCTCACCCAAGTCACTCTCGGCGGGCGCGTCTACCCCCTCACCTCAACTATCTGGGGGCACGACGGCCCCGACAAAACCGTTCGCACCGTCGACAGCGCTCTTGGGCTCGGAGTCGTAGGCGCGATCATAGGCGGTGTCGCCGGTGGCGGAACGGGCGCGGCCATCGGTGCAGGTGCCGGCGGAGCGGCAGGTATCGGTGCCTCGGCCGCCTCCGGAAACGGCCAGGTCTTCCTCCCGCCGGAGTCTGTCATCACCTTCCAATTCACGCAGTCAGTCACGGTCGCCACCGTCTCTCAAGCCGAGATGGAGCGGCTCGCCTACAGCATGCCTGGTGGCGTCCCACCCGGCATGCGTCGTCGCTACCCGCCGCCGCCCTACCTCTATGGTCCGGGCTATTACTATTCGCCGCGCGTCTACTACCGTCCGTACCCTTACTAAAGCCCGCGGCCAACCGCCTGGACCCGCCGACAGCGCCTGGGAGCCCTGTGGGCAGGCACCAGTGCTGATTTACAATTAGATTGCTCTGCATACGGCCGGACGCCCGTCCCGCCTTGCAAACCTCCGGGCCCGTATCGTAAAGGTCGTCCTTCCAGCTATGATTCGCCTTCTGCAGCAGAACAGCAGTGCCGTAAAGTTCCTTTTCGCGTTCATCATCATCGCCGCCATCGGGACCATGGTCATCACGCTGGTGCCGGGTATCTTCGATACCGCCGGAAGTAATGGTAGCGCTGACGTCTTCGCCACTGTGCACGATCCCGGCTGGCAGGGTCGCCTCGAAGGCGGATCCACAGTCAAGCAGACTGAGGTTGCGCAGCTCGCACAGCGCCAGCTTCAGCAGCAGAACCTCCCGGACATGCTCATGCCTTACATGGAGCAGCGCGCCGGTCAGATCCTCGTTCAACGCGAGATCCTGAAGCATGAAGCCGACCGCATGCACCTGCAGGTCAGCGATGAGGATCTCCGCCGCGAACTCCGCACCGGGGCCTTCGCGCAGTACCTTTTCCCAAACGGCACCTACATCGGGGACGACGCCTACATTAACTTCGTCCAGAGCGCCTTCCGGACTACCCGCGCCAGCTTCGAGTCGCAGGTCAAAAGTGATATGGAACTGAATCGGTTACAATCCATGCTCACCGGCGGCGTCAATGTTTCGGACACCGCCGTCCGCGAGGCCTCGCTCAAGCAGAACGTCAAAGTCAGGTTCGATTACGTCGTCGTCTCTCCTGAGGACGTCCGCAAGCAGATCATTCCCACGGACGCCCAGCTTCACACGTTCTTCGACCAGAATAAGGCGCGTTACGCAACCGCCGTCCCGGAGACCCGCAAGATTCAGTACGTCGCCTTCGATGCCTCGAACCTCCCCGGCGGCAAGCCACAGGTCTCTGACGCCGATCTCCAGGCCTACTACACAGCCCATCAAGCCCAGTTCACTGACAAAGAACAAGTTAAGGTGCGCCACATCCTGATCGCCGTTCCCGCCGGCGCCGACGCCAAGGCGGACTCAGCCGCCAAGGCCAAGGCCGAGGATCTGCTCAGACAGATAAAGGCTGGCGGTAACTTCGCGGAGCTTGCCGCGAAGAATTCGGATGACCCTGGCAGCAAGTCGCAGGGTGGGGAACTCGGTTTCCTCGACCGTGGCCGAACCGTTCCCGAGTTCGATAAGACGGCCTTTTCGCTCGCGCCCGGCCAGACCTCGGACGTTATCAAAACCCAGTTCGGCTATCACATCCTCCAGGTCGAGGAGAAAAAGACAGCTCGCGTCAAGCCCCTTTCAGAGGCCCGCGGCGAGATCCTGCCCATCCTCGAGCAGCAGCGCGCCACCACTGCAGAGCAAAGCTTCGCAAGCCAGCTCGTAGTCGACGCCAGCAAAAACGGCATCGAAAAAGCCGCCGCCAGCAAAGGTCTGCACGCGCAATCCACCGACTTCGTCGCCAAAGACGGCGTCATCGCTGGTGTCGCCGACGGCACCGGTCTGCTCACCAAAGCCTTCGCCTCGGCCAAAGGTGCAGCCCCGCAGTCTGTCGCCACCGGCGATGGCTTCGCCGTCTTCCAAGTCGAAGAGATCAAGCCTGCTCACGCACCAGATTTCGACAGCTACAAGCAGCACATCGCCGATGACTTCCGCGAGCAGCAGGTTCCGCAACTTATGAACATCACGCTCAACAAACTTGATGGGCGCGCAAAGGCCCTCAACGATCTCAGGAAGGCAGCCGCAGAGGCAAACCTTCAAGTCAAGTCCAGCGACCTCGTTGGTCACGATGGCCAGGTTCCTGAACTCGGATCGCTCGCGGGTGCCGCCTCCGTCGTCTTCACGTTGCCCAAAGGTCAGATCTCCGGCCCCCTCAATACCGGCCGCACAGGCGCTGTTCTCGTCGTCACGGATCGCCAGGAGCCCGACCCGCAGGAGATCGCCAAGAACTTCAATCAGACCCGCGATCAGCTCTTGAATGCCCAGCGAGAAGAGATCTTCCGTGTCTATCTTGGCAACGTCACCGACAAATATCAGAAGAGCGGTGCCGTTCGCATGGCTAAGCGCGCTACTCCCGCCAATGCCTCGCCCTTCGGCCAGTAGCTTTTCATCTCTACACCGTCGCCCGGCTCCGTAGTTCTCAGGCGGGTCGGGCGTCTTCTGTGATGAGCGACTTCAGCACACGTTGGGCATCATAGACACTAAGCGCGGAGGAGGTCCGCGTGATCCTATGAGTGTCGAAACCCCGCGTCCTGACAGGCTGTCCGGCATCCTGCTTCATGTCACCTCACTTCCTTCTTACGGCGGCGTTGGTGACTTCGGTCCTGCCGCCTACGCCTTTGTCGATTTCCTGCACGCCGCCAAACAACGCCTCTGGCAGGTTCTTCCTCTTAGCCCAACCGGTTACGGCAGTTCACCCTACTCCGCTCTCTCCGCCTTCGCCGGTAATCCACTTTTGATCAGCCTCGAGCGCCTCGCCGACGCCGGCTGGATCGGCTGGGATCGCATCCAAGGCCTCCCCGGTCACGATGGCGCCGCCGACTTCGGCGAAGCTACCCGCCTCAAGCTGCCGCTGGTTGAAGAGGCTGCCGGGAACTTCATCGATCACGCCACACCCGAGCAGCGCCTCGTATTCCAGAAGTTCTGCAGTGAAAACATCTCCTGGCTCCCTGACTACGCCATGTTCATCGTGCTCCGTCGAAAGTTCAGCTACACCAGCTGGAACGAGTGGCCGCCAAAGTTCGCGCATCGCCAGCACGATGCCCTCACCAGACTCCTCTCCGAGCATGATCGCGAGCTTGCCGTCGAGCAGGTCGTCCAGTTCTTCTTCGAGCAGCAATGGTGTGCCCTCCGGTCCTATTGCGCCGGACGCGACATCCGCACCCTCGGCGACGTTGCCATCTTCGTCAACTACGACAGTGCCGACGTCTGGACCCACCCCGAGATCTTTGAGCTCGACGAGGACCGGCGCCCCTTACGCGTTTCCGGTGTCCCTCCCGACTACTTCTCCGCCACCGGCCAGCGCTGGGGAAATCCCCTCTACAAATGGGGCTTGCTTCAGGAACGCGGTTTCGATTGGTGGGTCGCCCGCGTCCGTCGCTCGCTCAGCCTCTACGATCGCGTCCGCCTCGATCACTTCCGCGGCTTCGAGGCCTTCTGGTCCATCGCCGCCGACGAAGAAACCGCGGTAAACGGGCAATGGGTCAAAGCCCCCGGCTACGAGCTTTTCGAACGCCTCCGTGCCGGCTTCGGCGATCTCCCCTTCATCGCCGAAGACCTTGGCCTCATCACCCCCGAAGTTGTCTCTCTGCGTGAGCACTTCGGCATGCCCGGCATGCGCATTCTCCAGTTCGGCTTTGCGGACCGCGGCGGTCACATGTACCTCCCGCACATGTTCGTCCCCAACACCGTCGCCTACACCGGCACCCACGACAACAACACCGCCCTCGGCTGGTGGCAGAACGACGCCAGCGCCATCGAACGCGCCAATGTCCAAATCTACCTGCAGGATGTCAACGCCGACGGAGACATCGTCTGGGCAATGATCAAAGCCGCCGCCCGATCCGTCGCCAATCTCTGCATCTTTCCCCTCCAGGACGTCCTTCACCTCGGCAGCGAGGCCCGTATGAACACCCCCGCCGCCGGTCTCGGCAACTGGACCTGGCGCTACAGTTCGGACGCCCTCCATCCGGACTTCGCCACCAAACTTGCTGACCTCATAGTGATGACCGATCGCGACGGTGTCCCTGCCGCAACCATCACCGCGGTCTGACCCCGACCCGCGTCCGGAACACGATAGACTGAGGAGAGATTCTTTTCTAGAGGAGTTCGAATGCCATTGTCTGGCGAAGCCATCCGCACCATGAACTACGTTGACGATATCGCCGTAACGCTCCGCCGCATCCTCGCCGTGCTGCCGTCGCTGACCGCCGACGAGCGCGCTCGTGTCGCCGAACACATCAAAGTCTCGGACCCCAGCTTTGAGTCCGTTGTCGCCGCCGTCTCTACAGGGAAATGACCTCTCCGGAAGAAGCTGCCGTCCGGCTCGAGCACATCGCCATCATCGGCGCTGGCCTCGCGGGTCGCAGCTTCTCCCGTCACCTCCTCGCGCACGGCTATCAAGTCACCCTCGAAGATGTCCTTCCCTCCAATCTTCGCTGCGTGACTACTGAGCTCGAAGCCACACCCTTCGCTGACCGAAAAGACGCCCTACACCTCGCCTCCACCGTCGAAGAAGCCGTGCGATCAGCCGATCTCGTCATTGACTTTGTGCCCGACGAGCTCGAATCCAAGCTCGAAATCCTCTCCATGATTGATCGCATGGCGCCCCCGCGAACCGTTCTCCTCACGCCCACCGACGTTCTCAGCATCTCGGACCTCGCCTCCTGCACCTATCGCCCGAATCGCTGTTTCGGCATTTCCGGCCTCTCCCGCCACACCGCATTTTCCCCCCAAGTTACTCTTTCCCTGCTCTATCCTGGCACCGCCAGCGTCGCCGTCCTCTCCGGTCTCGAGACCTTCCTTTTCGCTATCGGCCTCCCCTTTCGGTCGGCCCTCGATCCTCACCCCTCGCTTCTCACCGGCCGCTAACGGAACTGGCCGACCCGAGTCTGCGTACTACCAAGGAGAAATGGGGTGGAGTCCACCGTATGCGCAGCGCGCTAGAGATTATCAAGCAGGTCTATGAGTCCATCACAGCCAACAAGCTGCGATCTTTCCTGACCATGTTCGGCATCGCCTGGGGCGTCGCTTCGCTGCTCCTGCTCATCGGCCTGGGCGAGGGCTTCCGCTCCGGCCAGCGCCGCTCCCTCGCCACCCTCGGCACTGACATCATCTTCCTCGACGCCGGCACCATTCCCGCCCTTCCGGGCCAGCACACCGGCGGTCGCCCCTACAAGATCACGCTCTCCGATTGCGCCGCCATCCTCGCCCGCGCCCCCCACGTCCGCGACATCACCGGTTTCATCATCCGTGGCGATCTCAAAGAGGCTAGTGAATTCAGCAGCTTTGCTGGCAGCGTCTGGGGCGTCCAAGCTAACGTCCAGAAGATCCGGACCATCCCCCTCGCGCAAGGCCGCTACATCGACGATGACGACGTCGCGCAGCACCGCCACGTCGTCATGCTCGGCTCGAAAGCCAACGATCTCCTCTTCATGGGCCACCCCTCGCTCGGCACCTTCATCACGATCAACGGCCTCCGCTTCCAGGTCGTTGGCGTCGCCGCTAAGAGCGGTCGCGGCAACAACAACAACGAGAACCAGAAGCTCTACATCCCGGTTTCCACCGCCATCGATAACTTCGCCCTAACCGGCGCCAACCAACCACTGGACTCCCTCAGCGGCATCGACTACCAACCCACCAACGAAAACACCAACGAAACCGCCAAGGCCGAAGTCCACCAGATCCTCGCCGATCGCCACGGCTTCAAACCCACAGACCTCGACGCCTTTCAGGAGTGGGACACCATTAAGGCTAACCGTACCGTCGGCGCCATCTTCACCGCCATGGACGTCTTCCTCGGCGGCGTCGGCGTCGTCACCCTCGCTCTCGGTGCGGTCGGCATCATCAACATCATGCTCGTCACCGTCACCGAGCGCACCAAAGAGATCGGCCTCCGCAAGGCCCTCGGCGCCACCCACCGCAGCATCCTCTTCCAGTTCTTCCTCGAAGGCCTCATGCTCACCGGCATCAGTGGAGTCATCGGTATCGCCGCCGCCGCCGCTCTCATGCTCGTGCTGGGCCACGCCATGGGCAACAACGACATGGGCTTCGATCCACCACGCCTCGTCCCCTGGTCCGCCGCCATGGCTCTCGGCACCCTCAGCCTCTGCGGCGTCCTCGCCGGCATCTATCCCGCCCGCAAGGCCGCTCTGCTCGAACCCGTAGAAGCTCTAAGAAAAGAGTAGCCGCCCATGTCCTCCAGCATGCTCCGCGACATCTTCAACCAGGCCATCGAGGCCATGCGCCACAATCTCCGCCGCACCTCCATCACCGTCCTCGGCATGGCCTGGGGCATCGCCACCGTCGTCCTTCTGCTCGCCTATGGTGCCGGCTTCGGCCGCGCCTTCGAGACCATCTTCGCCCAGTTCGGCACCAACATGATCGGCATCTTCCCTGGTACCACCTCCGAGCAGGCCGGCGGTGCGAAGGCTGGCGTCAAAGTCCGCCTGCACGTCGACGACGTCGAACGCATCCAGGAAAGCCTCCAGGGCGTCATCGCCGCCACTCCCATGATGTACAAAAACGTCTCCGTGCAAAACGATCTGCACAGCTATACCTGGGAAGCCGACGGCACCCGTCCCGAACTCATGGGCATCATGAACATGGACATCGCCCAGGGCCGCTGGCTCTCTGCCAACGATCTCCAGCAGCGCGCCCACGTCGTTGTCATCGGTTCTGAAGCCAAGCAGAAGCTCTTCTCCGGCACCTTCGCCCTTGGCCAGACCATCCGCGTCAGCGGCGTCAGCTTCGAGGTCGTCGGCGTCCTCAAAGCCAAAATGCAGGAAGGCGACGACAACCTCAATCGCATCGTCTATCTCCCCTTCAGCACCTACTCGGACATCAAGGACACCCGCGACCTCGACGGCATCTGGTTCAGCTACCACGGCGACCACACCGCCATCCAGCAAGCCACACGCACCCTCCTCGGCACCGCGCACGCCTTTCGCCCGTCCGATCGCAACGCCATCTTTGTTGCGGACATCATGCAGCAGCTCTCGCAGTTCCGTCTTATCTCGCTCGCGCTCGAGGCCCTTCTTCTCTTCATCGGCGCCCTCACCCTCGGCATCGCCGGCATCGGCCTTATGAACATCATGCTCGTCAGCGTCCAGCAGCGAACCCGTGAGATTGGGGTCGAAAAAGCTCTAGGTGCCCGCCGCTCCCACATCCTCCTTCAGTTCCTCTCAGAAGCCATGGTTATCACCTGCGTCGGCGGCCTCAGCGGCGTGCTGCTCGCCTACATCATCGCTAAAACCGTCGGCAGCATCACCCTCTACAGCGCCCTCGCCTCGAACGCGGAAGCCGCCGACATCCATCTGCTCATTTCGCCCACCATCGTCGTTGTTGCCACCACCATTCTCATCATCGTTGGCACCATCAGCGGTATGATCCCCGCCATCCAGGCCTCAAAATTGGACCCCATCGAAGCCCTCCGCTACGACTAGAACGATCTTGCCGGCACTGCCCATTTCTTCAGGTTCAGTTAACGCTATGGCTTTATGCTGAGCCATGGAGTTGCGACAACAGATCGTGCTTGCCGCGGTCCTCGCCGGCGCTCTGCCGGGAATGACCTGGGCGCAAGCGGTACAAACCGCAGTGACACCGATTGCGGACAGCATGAAGGTAGCAGGTCAGACTATCTCGCTCGATGAGGCGATCCGGCTGGCACAGGCAAACGAACCTACGTTTCGTGCCGCGGAGGCGGAGAGTCGCGCGCTGTCTATTGAACGAACCAACGCGCGCGCCGCGTTGCTCCCGAGTGCGACGTACCACAATCAAGTTTTGTATACGCAGCCAAGCGGGCAGGTGGCACGCTTCGGAGATATTGTTGGTGCGCCGACGCCAATCTTTATCGCAAACAACGCAATTCGCGAGTACGCCAGCCAAGGTGTCTTCAACGAGACGATAGGATTTCAGCAGATCGGTGCGATTCGATCAGCAGATGCCACGGCGGCGCGTGCTGCTGCCGAGGCCGAGGTAGCACGACGCGGTCTGGTGAACAGTGTTGTGACCCTGTATTACACGACGGCCTCGCAACGCGCCAAGCTCGCCACAGCGCAAAGAGCTTTGGACGAAGCTAATCGTTTTGTGAGGACAACCCAGCAGAGGGAGGCGGCGCGCGAGGCGGCACATGCTGACGTTTTAAAGGCACACCTGCAACAGCAGCAACGCGAGCGTGAACTGGACGACGTTAAGCTTGCGAGCGACCGAGGGCGCTTGGAGCTAGGTGTTTTGCTCTTCACCGATCCTGCAACTCCGTTTCAAACGGAACCTGCGATCGTCGCTACACTGGGCGAGCGCCAGAGCGTGGAAGCCGCAGCTCGCGAGAACAATCCTGAGCTACGTAGTGCGCTCGCTTCCGTGCAAATCAGTGAAGCTGATGTCTACTTGGCCCGGGCGGCCTTTCTGCCGGATCTTGGCGTGAACGTAACGTACGGTATCGATGCCGCCCAGGTAGCAGTAAACGGTCCTCGCGGAGTTCGCAATCTAGGATATTCCGGATCCGTGTCGCTGGATATACCAGTTTGGGACTGGCTTACGACCGAGCGAAGACTGAAAGAGAGCAAGATCCGGCGAGAGGCTGCGAAGACCATGCTGACGGCCGCACAGAGGCGTTTGCTGGCTGACCTGTCAGAGTTCTATGACGAGGCCGCGGTCGCACAGAAGCAGCTCGCGTCGCTGGACGAAAGTGTAGCCAGTGCTCGCGAGAGTCTGCGCTTAACCAACCTGCGCTACGTCAATGGGGAGAGTACGGTGCTTGAGGTCGTGGACGCGCAGAACACCCTGACGTCAACAGAGGCTGCACAGGCCGACGGAACGCTTCGCTACCATGTCGCTTTTGCCCAGCTTCAGACGCTTACCGGGAGCCTATGACCATATTCTCCTTTCCGTGCGGTTCCAGGTTCGGTCCCGTTTGCACACTTTTTCTTCTCGCCAGCTTGCCCGCTGTGCAGGGTTGCAAGAAGCAGGTCGAGGAGACACCTACGGTTGCTGTCGCGGTTCAGGCGCAGCATCCTGAAAGAGGTTCCATCTCGGATGAGATTACCGCGGATGCCATTCTGGCTCCGCTGGCGCAGGCGGCGCTCGCGCCTAAGATCAGCTCGCCCATTCGTGCGATTTATGTGCAGCGCGGCGCCCATGTCAGGGTGGGACAGTTGCTGGCGTCGCTCGAAGATCGCGACCTCGAAGGAAGCGCGCTGGATTCAAAGGGAAGCTTGATCTCCGCGAGGGCGGCGTATACCGCCACGACGCTGGCGACGATTCCGGAAGCGGTGCAAAAGGCGCAACTCGATGTCAACCAGGCAAAGGCAAACCTCGATGTTGCGAACCGCACAGCGGAGGAACGAAAAGCGCTACTGCAGCAAGGCGCGATCGCTGGCAGAGACGTTGACACAGCCGTAGCCGCAGCTGTGCAGGCGCAGGCAGCGTTTGACATCGCGACAAAGCATCTTGAGTCCGTTCGGGAGACGACAAAGCTATCTGACACGCAGACGGCGGAAGGTCTGCTTGCATCGGCCAAAGGCCGCAACCAATTTGCAGAGGCGCAGGTGAGCTACGCGAATCTTCGCAGCCCGATTAACGGCGTCGTAACGGATCGTCCACTTTTTGCTGGCGAGACGGCGGCGGCTGGATCTGCGGTGATTACCGTGATGGACACATCATCGCTGCTTGCAAAGTTGCACCTTGCACAGACAACGGCGCAGAAGCTGAGGATTGGCGGACCAGCTCAGGTGCATGTTCCAGGAGTCGAGACCGCGGTAGCGGCGTCCGTGACCTTCATCAGTCCTGCGCTCGATCCCGGCTCCACGACTGTAGAGATCTGGTTGAAGCTACCGAACGCTTCTGGGGCGCTGAAGGTGGGCACCCCGGTTCATGCTGTGATCACTGGAGCGACTATTCGAGATGCACTTCTGATCGACGCGCCGGCTCTCCTGCCTGCGCAGGACGGGTCGAACAGCGTGATGGTGGCCGGAAGCGACGGAGCGGCTCACAAGAAAGCTGTGGCGATTGGCATCCGAACGGCAGAGAAGGTGCAGATCACCGACGGTCTCGCACCGGCCGACAATGTGATCACCGAGGGATCGTACGGCCTCGACGAGGGAACAAAGATTCAACTTGGCAACGGGAAAGCAGATAAGTCTGGCGCCGGGAGCGAGGAATGATGAAGCATGTTCCCGCAGCACAAGAGACAGTGGAAAGACCCTTCTGGCTTTTGCGCTCAGTCCGCACAATCTTTTTTCTCGCATTGGCTCTCACAGTCGCAGGAGTTTACGCGGCGTTCCAGGTTCCAATCTCCGTCTTCCCCGAGACGAACTTCCCGCGTGTTGTTATTGGCGTTGATAACGGAGTCATGCCGGTCGAGCAGATGCAGGTCACAATTACGAAGCCGATCGAGGATGCAGTCAATAGTGTTCCCGGGCTGGTGACGGTCCGATCCACGACGAGTCGTGGTACTGCGGACGTGAGCCTCTTTTTTGCCTGGGGTGTGGATATGTTTCGCACGCTTCAGCTGGTCGACGCCGCGCTGAGCAAAGTGCAGCAAACCCTGCCTGCGACCGCGAAGCTCACCAGTAACCGGCTCACGTTTGCGACGTTTCCGATTCTTGGCTATAGCCTGACGTCCCGCACAGTGTCGCAGACAGCGCTCTGGGAGTTGGCAACCTACAATTTGAAACCACCGCTGAACCGAGTGCTCGGTGTGAGTACGGTGACGGTACAAGGCGGCCAGATCCCTGAGTTTCACGTTGTCCCAAACTTGGCAAAGCTACAGGCCTCCGGCGTCACAGTTCTTGATCTCAGCACGGCAATCCAAGCGGCCAACATCATTGACTCGCCAGGGTTATACGAATTGAATCATCAGCTCGTTCTTGGCCTTGTAGGAGCTCAGGCGCACGACGTTCAAAGCCTGCGACAACTTGCGGTCAAGACGACGGCCTCTGGTGCACCCGTGCGCGTGGGGGACGTAGCAGCCGTCGAGCGTGCGACCATGCCGATGTACACCGCCGTGACAGCGAACGGGCAGAGCGCCGTTCTGCTGAACATCAGCCGGCAGCCGAGTGGCAATACCGTGACTGTTGCAAATGCTGTGGATGCAGAGATCGTTCAGCTTCGAACGACCTTGCCGAAGGATGTCTCGTTGCAGCCCTACTACGATCAGTCGGGGTTGGTGCGCGAGAGTATTCGCAGCGTTCGGGACGCTATTCTGATCGGTCTGGCGCTGGCCTGCCTCATCCTGTTTCTCTTCCTGCGCGATTGGCGATCGTCACTTATCGCCGGTTTGGTGATCCCGGTGACGGTTGCGTTCACGGTGCTCTTCCTCTGGATCATTGGCGAGAGCTTCAACCTGATGACGCTTGGCGGGCTCGCAGCAGCCATTGGTCTTGTCATCGACGATGCGATCGTGGTGGTCGAAAACATTGTTCTGCATCGTGATGCAGGAGAGCGCAGGGTCACTGCTGTTCAGAAGGCATTGCACGAGATTGCGCGGCCGCTAGTTGGGTCCACAGTCACGCCCGTCGTCGTCTTTCTTCCGCTCGTCGCCGTCACCGGCGTCACTGGGAGCTTCTTTCGGGCGCTTGCGATCACTATGACGGCGTCCCTCCTTACATCACTGCTGCTTGCAGTCACATGGACACCGGGTCTGGCTTTCCTGCTACTGAAGGAGAAAGCCACGCCTCGCGGCGGAGATGCGCCCGTTGATCAGATAGCCCATCCAGAGCCCGGTCGCTTAATGGCTCGTGTGATGATGTGGCATCGCATAGCCTTGGAGTGGGCGCTTGCACGGCCGCTCTGGCTTGGTGCTCTCTGCCTTCTGCTGGTCGCTGGAACTTTTCTTGCCTACCGCTCGCTGGGTTCGGATCTGCTGCCGGGTATGGACGAGGGCGGGTTCGTTCTCGACTACATTATGCCGGCCGGGAGTTCACTTACCGACACCAACCGTGTTCTCGCGCATGTTGAAGCGATCTTGCACGATACGCCTGAAGTGGAGAGCACCAGTCGGCGAACTGGTATGCAGATGGGCCTGGCGGCCGTGACTGAAGCGAACACTGGCGATATGACGGTGAAGCTTAAGCAGAATCGCAGCCGGGCTATCGACGAGGTTATGGCCGACGTTCGTGCCGAGATCAAAAAGAGCGAGCCGGCGCTCGACATTGAATTTACTCAGGTATTGCAAGACATGATCGGGGATCTTTCGAACGCACCGGAGCCGATCCAGATAAAACTCTTTGCCCCGGATCCGAAGCTGCTAAGCACGATCGGCCCGCGGGTTGCGAGCGAAATCTCAAAGATCACTGGCGTGGTTGACGTGCAGAACGGCATTGATAACACGATCAGTGGACCGGCAACAAACTTCCAAGTCGATCCTGTTTTGGCAGCTAGGCTTGGCTTTACGCCGATCGAGATCGCTGAAGATGCAACTTCAATTCTGGATGGTGTCACGGTCGCGGATCCGCTGATTGCGAACGGAAGGCCGTACACCATCCGCGTTCGACAGGCGCCTGAAACGCGTGCCTCCCTTGAGGCAATTCAGAACACGGTTTTCAATAGCAGCACCGGCCATACAGCAACTCTTGGATCGATGACTGCCGTCACACAGCTACCGCCGCAGAATGAGATTCGGCGGGAAAATTTGCAGCGGTTGGTTGTGGTTACAGGTCGTTTGGAGGGATCTGACCTTGGAACCGCTATAGGGCAGGTCAAACAACGCGTCGCCGCCATGCACTTGCCGGCAAGCGTAAGGGTAGAGTACGGCGGCACCTATCAGGAGCAACAGAAATCCTTTGCCGATCTCCTGCGGGTCCTCCTGCTCGCGCTTGTGCTTGTGTTTGGGGTTCTGTTGACAGAGTTTCGAAACTTCGCCGCGCCGGTCGCCATCTTGGTCTCCTCGGTGCTCTCGATCGGAGGTGTCGTTGGCGCCCTTCTATTTACCGGAATGACCTTTAACGTGGCTTCCTTCATGGGATTGATTATGGTGATCGGCATCGTTGCAAAAAACGGAATTCTTCTGCTCGATGCTGACGAACGGTACCGTTCAGAAGGCTCTTCCGCTCGCGAGGCGATGTTGCTTGCAGCACAGCGACGACTCCGTCCCATTGTGATGACGGCACTTGCTGCGGTCACAGGCATGCTCCCTCTGGCGCTTGCGCTCGGGGCTGGTTCTCAGATGTTGCAGCCGCTCGCGATTGCAGTTATCGGAGGTCTTTGCCTGTCCATGCTTCTGAGTCTTGTCGTGACCCCAGTTGTCTACTACGAGTTGACGAAGTCCTCCGAACCAGTTCGAGAATGAGGTGCAGAAAGGGCCCGCATGGCTGCGGGCCCTTGTGTCTGGATTTCCAAAGACAGAGTGCCGTTAGCGACCGACTACCAGGATTGTGAAGCTATCAGGAATAATTGCAGGCCGAGGGTGCGGGTTCTCCGTGGTTGCGGCTGGGCGAGGACCCAACTCCGCGGTCGCGAGATAAATGCGATCCGTGCCTGCATCGTAGGACATGGTTCGCGCACCTTTCTGCGTAGTAAGTGTCTGCAGGAATTTATAGCCATGAGCTGCATCTATCACAGTCAAGGTTCCCTCGCCGTTCGAACTGAAGGCAAGCTCGTGTTTGGCGCTGTAACCGGCGGCATCCGGGCCGTCGCCGATCGCGGGCGAGGCTAGTTCTTTACCATTCTCTGTGTCGACGACGGCCATCTTCTTTCCATCGCAAACAGAGAAGAGACGATGATGGGACGCGTCAATTGCCATCCCTGAGGGCGAATCGCAACTCGCCAGCTTCCATGTGGCGGTAGCGAGTTTCTTTGCTGCGTCAAGCCGAACAATGCTGTTCTGGTCTTCAATATTTACGAAGATCTCACCTTTGCCATCAACCTGAGGGAACTCCGGCCGGCCAGGTAGCTTGATCGTTGCAACGGAACGGCGAGAAGCTGTGTCAATCACAGTCACATCGTTACTGCGACCATTGAATGCCCAAACGGACTTGGTTTTTGGCTCGTAGAGGATGCCGTCCGGGTTGGTTCCCGCGGGCACGCTCGCGAGGGTAGCGAAGGTTTTGCGATCGAAGATAACCACGCTGTTAGCCTGCCCGTCGCTGATGTAGCCGAACTGTCCCTGAGGATCCAGGGCGACACCGTGCGTGCCTTTGAGGCCTGCAATAGCGCCTGCGAGCTTGCCGGATCGGGTGTCGATCACCTCGACGCGAGGGCCGTGCGTCACGTAGAGAAGGTGAGCAGGAGCATCTGCCGTCAGGTAATCCCAGCCTCCGGTGCCACCAACCTTCCAGTGCTCCACGACTTTATAGGGCTGCTGGGCAACGAGCATGCCTGCACCCATAGCCGACAAGGCAAGCAGCGAGAGAATACTTGATGAAGCGGCTCTTGAAATCATGTGCTCTCCTCGGGAATTGCAAGTTTCCCACTTGGAGCATTGTCACCCTTGGACGTTAATCGAGCCTGAAGATCTTTTCCTAGGGGCAGGCGAACCGTCACGATGGTCTCCACTGCTGGTTTACTCTCGATCGTGATTTCTCCGTTTGCGGCATCAACGATCGATTTGCAAATAGCAAGTCCGAGGCCTGCGCCACCCGTTTTTCTGGATCGAGCCGTGTCCTCTCGGAAGAAACGTTCAAAGATATGGGGAAGCGCTGTTGGAGATATACCCTCGCCCTGGTCCTCCACCTGAAGTACTACGAAATCTTGTCCTTGGGCTACTGAAATAGAAATTTCCTGATCGGGATCACTGTGCTGGACCGCGTTCACGATCAAGTTAGAGAGAAGCACATCCGCTTCTTCGGCCCGCAAACAAACTTCTGCCGTCGCCGGTATATAGACCTGCGGCTGAATTTGCTGGGCTTCCGTGTAGGGACGAAGTCTCTCAATCACGCGCCGGACCGCAGCGGAGAGATCTGCAATCTCACAGGAGTTTCGGTTACCGATGGAAGCCTGTTCTTCGAAACGTGCGGACACCAACATGCGTGCGACCAGATCCTCAACGCGCGTGTTATCAAGCAGAACCGTGTTGAGCCCCGCAAGGTACTCGACGGGCTCGCGCGGGCGCAAAAGGAGCAGTTGAACGGATGATCGAACAACGGCGACGGCCGTTTTGAGTTCGTGAGCAGCATCACCGACGAAACGACTTTGCTGCTCAAAGGAGCGACGCAGACTGCTCACCGTCGCAGACAGAGTCTCGGCAAGAGGCCTGAGCTCCCGTACCGCAAGGGCAGATGCGGGCGCTTCAAATGTGAATGACCGAAGAGAAAGCTTACCTGCCTCCTGAGCCAGTTCGTTGATGGGAGCAAGGATGCGCCGAAGGAGGATGATAATGGCCGCTGCCGTAAGGAGGATTAGGAAAATTCCAAGCCCCAGATAAAAACCAATCCCTTCGAGGACCTCATGCCAAACGCGGCCGCTCCTGACGGCGTAGAGAATAGTGACATTGCGTCGTAAACCAACTCCACCATTCTCGATCCTATCGATGACTCTGACGCCCTGGCGCTGCAACACGCGATAGGTTTCTCCGCCTGCCCGTCGTGTAAAGACGCCATCGCTGGTACGGGCGATTAGGTTAGCTGGGGCAGCGGCAGAGACTCCAAGCAGCTGTCCGTTTTGGCTATAGACGGCGTAGACATCTGCTTTTGGGATGTCTAGTTCTGTCGGATCTACCAGGATGTTGTCATTCGGGTCTTCTGCATCCTGAATGGCACCGAGAAGCGAGTCCGACCTGCCCCGAACGGTGGTGTCGAGGGCGTGAACCCGCACGCGCCACTCATGCAGCAAGGCTGCCCCAGTAAAAGCAGCGCTGCAGATTGACTCTGTCACAAGCACACTCACGATGACTCGGTTCTTCAGGGATCGTGTTCGCAGAAGTTAACCCTGCTTCGCCAGCCGGTAGCCACGGCCGCGGTATGACTCTACGGTGGTCTCGGAGAGTGTCGAGCGAAGCTTCTTCCGGAGATTTGAGATATGTGCCTCGATCACATTCGAGTGATGCTGCCAAGTGAAGTCGAAGAGATGTTCGAGCAACTCGCGCTTCGAGACGATGATGAGTGGTCGATGAATGAGGTACTCAAGAATGCGGTATTCGGTAGGCGATAGTTCGATGGGTCGTTCCTGTGTGAGGACGGCTTTGGTTGTTGTATCGAGCGATAGAGTTCCAAAGTTCAGGATGGAGTGGGTTGCTCCTTTGCTGCGGCGAATGAGCGCACGCGCACGAGCGATCAACTCTCCTAGATCAAAGGGCTTGGTAAGGTAATCGTCTGCGCCAAGGTTCAAGATCGTGACAATCATCTTGCCATCGCTGATTGCAGTAAGCGCCAGAACGGGAGTCTGATCTCCATGAAAGCGAAGCTGCTCCAGAACCTTGGTGCCGCTTAGTTTCGGGATCATTAAGTCGAGGAGAATCAGGTCGTAATGCTGAGCAGCGCAGTACAGCAACGCTTCTTCGCCATCACTGGCGATATCAACGGCGAAGCCCGGACCTTCGCGCATCGCCTGTGCAATGTTAGTAGCGAGGCGCGGCTCATCTTCGACGACGAGTATGCGCATAGATCAATCCTTTCATTGCAAATCTCTTGGCTCCGGCGGGGACAGATTCAGCGAGGTGTTGGCCTCAGAGGAGCGGTGCGTCGAGCCGTTGTTTGCACCACGATGCGGGTGTCATGAACAAACGCAATCTCCTGACCACGTTTGATCCATCGGTTGTACACGGAAAGTGCGGTTCCGTAGTAGCCGATCCCGGAGGCGACGTTGTGCCAACCGCCGGCCGTTCCCACCAGAAAGCCAACCAGGCCAAGACTGTTCGACGCGACAGCATCTTTTCCGAAGGAGTTATCGCCATGATCTCGGTCCAGGGGCCGACTTGCCAGAGCGAACAGTATCAAGGGAACGAGGACCTTGTCCTGTGGCTTCGGTTGGAGCTTTCCTTCCGAGTCGAGAGCCAACTTCTCGCCCCCAATAGCATCGATACCGCGAAGCGACGTTTGGACGTTTTGAGAGTTGTGGCCGTCTGGGAACGTGAGTTGCCGGAAATCAAAGCGAAGAAGACCGGCGCGTCCAAAGCGACGAGCAGGCCTGGCCTGTGTCACGGCGCCATCCAGAACGGAACCCTGCGGCACCGCGACTGTCTGATCCCGATTATAGATCGGCTCCATAACGACGGCGTGCACTGGCGACCCTTTCACAGTCGTCTTTGAGGAAAGTTCTTCCAAGAGGGAGGCATTCAGAATCCATTGTGCCTGGTCCGGGGCGTGCTCAGACGTTGGCGTTGCGGCGGAAGACGCGACCGCACCCCGATCCTTCTGGTCCTGTGACACTGGAGGTAGAAGGACGGGCTGTGTGGTCTCAACCGTCCAGGCGGTGCCTTTCTGTATGCGTTGCGGGTGGTACGGCAATTGCGTATACAGGAACTGAACCACCCGATCACGCTTGTCAGGTCCAGTCACAATCTCAAGCCGATCTTTAGCCATCTGCTTGCCGATTGCAAATTGCTGACGGATCACCCCTCCTTTCTTAGGGGGCGGAGGGACCAGACTGAACATCGGAGCACCAGTCGTGACCAACTGCGTCTCCAGCGGAACTACTCTCCCTTCCGGTGTGGTCAGACTTTTGAAGGTGACCGCTGGTGTGCGAAAGGGCGTGAAGTCGCCCCGAAGACCTGACGCGAGACGATGCGCCCGATCTGGAATAAGGTCCACAACCGTTCCGTCCAGCATTGTTCCGGCCGGTAGAACCAGCTTGTTCTCGTTGAAGACCTGATATAAGAGGCGGGCATGGATCGCTTGGCCTCTGCGAAGAGGTACGTGGTCCTCCAGCTGTGCTGAAAGTGGAGTGCCCGCCGGAAGCAGGGTCGACGCGGCAGATGACCCTACCTGCCCACTCTTCGCTTGAATAGCTTGATCTGCTTGGGAGGTCTTTGGCTCTTGTGCAATCAAGCCGCTCCCGGTGTAAAAGGCGAGCATGAGGACGAAGCGAAACGACATAAGTTCAGGTTATCGGATAAACGTGAAGACACGCTGAAGATTAGGTTGGTGCGAGTTCGTTCTTACGTCCTTCTCGGTGCGGTGACATGAGTTAGAAAGCAGGCAGCGCTTCAAAGAGGCGATGCGATCAGCAATTTCCTTCAGTCCAGAGACGGTTGGGACCGCGGACCAGGCGCATAGGGGTAGCTGGGCCCAGATTCCTGGCAGAGATCCCGACAGCACCTAAGTTGTTCGATCTTATGAGGTTGCCAGAACGACTCTGGCCGATAACGATGCGGCTGAGACGAGTGCGGAGATCTTCTCGGCTGTCGGCGAGGGCGAGGATGGCCATGATCTCGGAGGCGGCGGTGATGAGAAATCCGCTGGCGCGATTGCTGTCGTCGCGCTGCGGCTTCGAGGGCAAAAAGGGGCTTGGTTAAGGGCCTCGGAAAAGCGTGCGCGGGCGGAGACGATAGCGGCCGTAAGGGCGATTTGCTGTCTCAGCTTACCGTTTTCGGCACGAATTCGTGGAGGTGCGAGGGGTTTTCGCGGAGGTTAAGCACGGTTCCGCGCAGGTTCCGTGATGGACGTTGCCAGGCGCGATAAAGCGAGCGAAGGAGTCTTCAGAGCGACCGGTGAGCCCGTGGAAGGACCGGCGGGGAGGACAGAGCGCTGGCTGCCGGGCGCAAGAGAAACAGATGGACCAGACCAGAGCGGACGGTCGAGATGAGAACGGGAAGGGAAGGAGAGCGGGAGGGGTAAGGCACAGCGCGCAGACCTCGCGTGAGGGTAAGTCGAGTGTTGCGGGAGGTTGCGGGTTGAGGGGACGCCAGAGGAAAGAGCAGAGGAGAGGAACGGCAGATTAAGTGTTTGACAAGAGATGCGGCATCGCGGACACTTCACCGAATACGTAAAGAAACGAAACCAACGTCAAAGATTGAGGTCCCCGAGTATGCCGATTCGAAGGAAGACGAAGCTTGGGCTTTTCTGCTGCTGTTGCTGGGTGTGGCGGGCCGGGGATATGCGCAGATCGATACGGCGACGGTGGCTGGGCGGGTGGTGGACAGAACGGGAGCGACGATTCCGCGCGCGCAGATTACTGTGACCAACACGGGTACGAATTTCGCATACCACGCGACGAGTAATGACAATGGCGAGTGGACCATCAGCCCGGTGCATATCGGCGTGTACCAGCTGAGCGTGCGGGCGGAGGGCTTCAGCCAAGCGGTTGCAGGACCGTTTACGTTGAGCGTACAGCAGCGGCAACAGATCGATGTGAGTCTTCAGACGGGTGCGGTGACGTCGACCGTAGAGGTGACGGACAGTGCGCCGGTGCTGGAGACGGCGACATCTGAGCGGAGCCAGTTGATCGACAGCCGGACGATGCAAACACTGCCGCTGAACGGGCGGAACCCAGTGCAGCTGGCGCAGCTGACGGCGGGTGTGACAGTGAGTGAGCCGGGGTCGCGCGATGAGGGCGGGTTCGGCTTCAGCGCGAATGGGGCGCGGTCGCTGCAGAACAACTTCCTGCTGGATGGCATCGATGACAACTCGAACCTGCCGGATCTGTTGAATGAGGCGAACTATGCGGTGATGCCGTCGGTTGATGCGCTGCAGGAGTTTCGGGTGGAGACGGACTCGTACTCGGCGGAGTTTGGCCGGGCGACGGGCGCGGTGGTGAATGCGACGACGAAGAGCGGGACGAACCAGATGCACGGGGTGATGTACGAATTTCTGCGAAACCAAGCATTCGATGCGCGGAACTATTTTGACCAGACGCTGCCGCCGTACCACCAGAACCAGTTTGGTGGGACGATTGGTGCGCCAATCCTAAAGAACAAGCTGTTTGTGTTCGCGGACTATGAGGGTTTGCGGCTGTCGCAGGGGCAGACGTATACGAGCCTGGTGCCGACCTTGCAACAAAGGGCGGGGGACTTCTCAAGCCAGCTGGATACGACGTCGCCGACCGGGGTAGCGGACTGCAATGGGCAGCCGACGTACCAGGGCGAGCTGTTCGATACGACGCAGACGCAGGCTTCGGCGGGCAGTCCAACGGGGTTCTGCGGCGTGCCGTTCGGGTATGCGGGCGGGGTGGCTTCGAATGTGATTCCGGCGGCGAAGCAGGATGCGCTGGGAGCGAAGTTGGCGGCGCTGTATCCGGCACCGAATGCGGTGAGTGGATCTGGGTATAACTACGTGTCGAACCCGAAGTTGGTGCGGACGGGTAACCAGGGCGATGTCCGTATAGACCAGGTTATTACCGGGCATGACAATGCGTTCTACCGGTTCAGCATGAGCCGGGCGCCGTACACGATTCCGCCGCCGTTTCCGGGGCTGGCGGACGGTGGCGGGTTCTTCAGTGGGGTGGGCGACAACAACGCGTACTCGATTGCCGTGAGTGAGACGCACGTGTTTTCGCCGAAGCGGGTCGACGAGATTCGGCTGGGGTATAACCGGCTGCACTCGAGCCGGTTCCAGTTCAACTCGGGTGCGGATGTTTCCGGGCAGGTTGGATTTCCGGGTGTGCCGTTCCAGGCGGGAACGAATAACGGTGGCCTGCCGCAGATGTCGTTCAATGATGTGGCGAACCTGGGAAGTCCGACGTATCTGCCATCGAACGAGATTCAGAACACGTACTCGGTTTCGGATACGTTTACGTTGATCAAGGGCGACCACAGCATCAAGATCGGCGGCGAGTTTCGGCCGGAGGAGTTTACGATCTTCCAGCCGGCGGCGCCGCGTGGGACGCTGAGCTTTGGGACGCAGTTTACGGATAACCCGGCGGCGCAAGGAACGGGCGGAAGTGGATTTGCAACGCTGCTGACGGGACAGCCGGTGGGTGGATCGATCAACAACATCGTGAACGTGGACTACAACCGGCGGGTGTATGGGTTATTTCTGCAGGATGACTGGCGGGCGACGCCGAAGCTGACGATCAATGCGGGCGTTCGGTATGACTTTTTTTCGGCGATCAAGGAGCGGCATAACTCGCAGGCAAACTTCAATCCCGTGACGGGTGTGCTGGACCTTGCGAAGGGAAGTACGGCTGTGTTGACGCCGACGTTGGCGCAGTTGCTGACGGTGAACCGGACGGCGAGTAATGGACTGATCTCGCCGGTGTATACGAACTTGTCGCCGCGGGTGGGGCTGGCATATCAATTCTCGCCAGGATGGGTGCTGCGAGCGGCGGCTGGGTTGTTCTTCAACGGCGAAGAGAGTGGGCCGTACAGCAATCCGAGCCCCGGGTTTAATCCGCCATATTTTGCGTCGCAGAACTTTGTGGGGCCGTGCAGTCTGCCGTCGTACGCGGCGGTATCGGACTGTTCGGTGCCGGGGCTGCGGACGCTGGCGCAGGGGTTTCCGGCGACGGCGTTGAGCGATCCGAATACGCCGAACCTGTTCTCAGAGGACCAGCTGCGGACGCCGTACGTGGAGCAGTGGCACGTGACGGTGCAGCATGAGATTGGGCCGAAGACGACGGTGGAGGCGGCGTATGTAGGGTCGAAGGGGACGCATCTGTATACGACGTCGAACCTGAACCAGGCGATGCCGACGGCGGACTCTTCGGCAGACTACGCGGCGCGGCGCCCGTTCTCGTTTATCAATTCGTCAATTGGATGGCTCCGGTCGAATGGCTACTCGAACTACAACGCGGCCCAGGTGAAGATGGAGCAGCACCTGAGCTATGGCGTGGCGGCATCGTGAACTATACGTATAGCCATGCGTTGGGGAACTCGTCGAATGCAGGGCTGGGGGCGCAGAACAATGACGGGTTCCGGGACAGCCGGCAACCGGAGCTGGAGTATGGGAATCTGGACTTCGATGTGCGGCACCGGTTTACGGCGGGGTACTCGTGGGATCTGCCGATCGGTCGAGGGATGGCGTTGGCGGGCAAGAGTGGAACGCTGGTGAATGCGTTGATTGGGCGATGGCAGATGTCGGGTGTGGTGACGCTGTCGTCGGGGACGTGGTTCACGGTGACGGACTCGAATGCGAACTTCTCGAACTCGGATGGGCAGCAACGGCCGGACTTTGTGCCGGGGCAGAGGGCTTCGGGCAAGCCGTGTGTGGCGGGGACGTTCTTCAATACGTGCGCGTTCAAGGATCCGGCGTTGGGATCGTTCGGGACTGTGTCGCTGAACTCGCTGAATGGGCCGGGGAACAAGAACTGGGATGCGTCGGTGCTGAAGACGGTACCGATGGGCGAGGCGCGACGGCTGGAGTTGCGCGGAGAGTTTTATAACGTGCTCAATCATCCGAATTTCCTGTTTGCTGGAGCGGGGCCGCAGAACTCAAATAATGCAACGGTGTTTGGGTCGTCGAACTTTGGAGTGCTGACGGCGGCGCGGGATCCGCGGCTGATTCAGATTGGGGCGAAGATTTATTACTAGGGTCAGGGATGAGTTTTAGAGCATTTCTCCTGATGCTGTGGTGTAGCTCGAATGCAGTGGAGGCCATTTTCCTTGAGAGAAAATGGCACGTGCTGGTGCGGCCTGCTGTGCACCTTCAGGAGAAATGTTTTAGTCGTTAGTTGGGCGTCGCTTCGCTCCGTCGCGAAATGCGCGACTTTCCGCTTCGCTCAGACAGCTGCAGGACACAACCAGAAAGGGCACTCACAGAGGGCTTAGACGAGGATGAGTTTGCAGCCGAAGGAGCGGACGCGTTCCTGGAGTTCGGGGGCGAGGCTGTTGTCGCTGATGACGATGTCGACCTCGGAGAAGGAGGCGATGAGGCTCATGCTGCGGCGGGTGAACTTGCTGGCGTCGGCGACGACGATGATCTCGCGGGCGGCGCGGAGCATGGCTCGGTTGGCCATGGTTTCTTCGAGGTTGGTGCCGCTGACGCCGAACTCGGGATCGCAGCCGGCACCGCAGAGGAAGAGCTTGTCGGCGGAGAACTGTTCGAGCATATCTTCAGTGGCGCGGCCGACGATGGAGGCGGAGTCGTTGCGGACAGTGCCGCCCATCATGATGGTTTGGGTGTGGCGGGCTCCGAGGAGTTCGACGGCGATGTTGACGCCGTTGGTGATGACCTGGAGATGGGGGATGTTTTTGATCTGGCGGGCGACCTCGAGGGTGGTGGTGCCGGAGTCCAGGATGACAGTTTCGCCTTCTTTGATGAGGGTGGCGGCCATGGCGCCGATGCGCTGTTTTTCTTTGGACTGATTCTTGAGGCGCTCGTTGAGTGGGGACTCGCGGAAGACGGTGTCCTGGATGACGGCGCCGCCGTGGGAGCGCTGGACGACGCCGCGCTGATGGAGTTCGTTGAGATCGCTGCGGATGGTGACGGCGGAGGTTTTGAAGCGGTGGACGAGGTCGTTGACCTTGGCGCGGCCTTCGGCGCGGATGATCTGCAGGATCTGGATGCGGCGTTCTTCGGCCATCATGCCGTCGGGCAGGTGATCGTCTTCGGCGAGGTGGCCGTTTGAGGATCGTTGGACGAGGTCCTTCTTCATGGATGGTGCTCCGCTGAGGTTCGAAGCCCATCATATCGCTCGCGTGCGGTGACGGGCGCGCGGGTCGAGTTCAGATGCGGATAAAGACCTTGTTGCGGAACATCCAGAGGAGGATGAGCCAATAGATGGCGAGGGTAAGGATGCCGAGAAGGAGAGGCTCGAAGGTGCTGCCGAAGAGGTTGAGGGCGGCGCTGCCGAGGTTGATGCGGAAGCTGTTCTGGACGAAGTCTTCGAAGAGATGCGCCATAAGATACGCGGCGATGGAGTTGACGCCGACAATGACGAGCGGAAAGGCGAAGCGGCGGTGGTTCTTAACGTCGATGATCCAGGAGAAGACGGCGAGATAGAGGAAGCAGACCCCGCCGCTCCAAAGGGTCCAGGCGGGGGTCCAGATGCGTTTGACGATGGGGCAGATGCCGGTGAGGTGGAAGAAGAGACCGGCGGCCATGAGAGCGGCGGCGGCGATGAAGAAGCGGCGGAGGGGGATCTTGGGTTCGGCCTCGATGAACCAGCGACCGGCGGCGAGGCCGAGGATCATGGTGGCGAGGGTAGGGATGAAGCTGAGGGTGAGATAGCCGCCATCGTTGAAGAGGAAGGGCTCGGGGCGGGGGAAGCGGTTGAGGAACGAGACATCGAAGGCCTGGCCGAGGTTGCTGTTCTTGTTCCAACGGGCGGAGAAGCCGGAGAGGAGATGGCTATGCCAGTCCGGAGAGACGCCGACGGAGGCCCAAGGGAAGGTGGGGCCGGGGGCGGGATAGAGCGCCCAGGCGAGCCAATAGGCGACGAGGATAGCGACGAAGGCGGACCACTGCCAGCGGGGGCGAACGAAGGTGAGGAGAAACGCGAAGGTGTAGCCGAGACCGATTTGGGTGAGGGTGTCTTCGAAGGTGAAGTTGGTCATCGGGCTATGGATGGAGCGGAGAAAGAAGCCGAGGACGATGAGCAGAAAGCTTCGCCAGACGGTATGGCCGAGCATGCTTTGGAAGGTGGCGCCGCGTTTCTGGCGGCTGCGGAGGGAGTAGGGGAGAGCGACGCCGACGAGAAAGGTGAAGGAGGGCTGGATGGTGTCGTGGAGGCTCATGCCGGTCCACTCGACGTGGGACTGGTTGAAGGCGAGGATGCGCCAGAAGTGGCTGCCGGGGAAGGATTGCGCGATTTTGGCGAACTGCAGGACTTCGCCCATCATGAGGAGCATGACGAGGCCACGGTAGGCGTCGACGGCGACGTTGCGGCGCTGGCCGGGGGCGACGGCGGGGGTGATGGCGGACATTCGATCTCCTGCTGTGGGCGATTTTGGGGCACTCGCGAGGTATCGATCGCTTTCGCTTGTGTGCCTTCGATTTCGAAGTGCCCGATTTTAGCATGCGAGTTGGCGGGTTGTTTTCCTGTTTGCCGAGGTTGGACCGACAAATTGCTTTGACAGGGAGCGGTTGTAGCCATACTCTCTATCGCAAGCGAGCCAGTTTCGAATGCTTACGATCTGCGGGGCTGGTTGGTGAGGCCTTACGGTCCGGTAGATGGTTGGCTCGCGACAGATCGGGTGTTTGGCGTGTCCCGGGGTTTCCGCGGCAGAGATGGCATAAAGGGGAAAGAGCGATGGCGATGGATGAGCAGACGGTTGGAGCTGGTTTCTGGACGCGGCGCAGGTTTGTGCAGCTGAGTGCGGCGACGGCGGCGATGGCGGGCATAACGCGTGTAACCCATGCTGCCCCGGCCGGGGCGGCGCAGACGATGGTGGATGTTCCGTTCGAAAAGCGGAACCCGCGAATCGGGTTTATCGGGACGGGTGGACGAGGGACGTCGCTGCTGGGAAACCTGCTGGCGGCGGATGCGCAGATCGTCGCGCTGTGCGATGCGGTGCCCGATCATGCGGAGAAGGCGGCCGATCTGGTGGTTAAGGCGGGGCAGAAGAAGCCGGAGCTATTTACGGATGGACCGCACGCCTACCAGGCGATGCTGCGCAAGCCGGAGATCGACTATGTCTTTATCGCGACGCCGTGGAGTTGGCATGCGGAGATGGCGGTCGCGGCGATGAAGGCGGGCAAGGATGTGGCCGTCGAGGTGCCGGCGGTGACGACGATCGAGGATTGCTGGAGCCTGGTCCGGACGTCGGAGGCGACGCGTAAGCATTGCACCATGCTCGAGAACTGCTGCTATGGGTATAACGAGACGTTGGTGCTGCGGATGGTGCATGCGGGCAGGTTCGGCGAGCTGCTGTATGGGGAGGGCGCGTACCTGCATGATCTGCGGGAGGAGTTGTTTTCAGACGCGGGCGAAGGTCTGTGGCGGCGGGCGGAGCATACGAAGCGTGACGGCAACCTGTACCCGACGCATGGGTTGGGGCCAGTGGCGAACTACATGGGGATCAATCGCGGGGATAGGTTTGGGCACCTGGTGTCGATGAGCTCGCCGCAACGTGGCCTGGATGCGTACCGGAAGGAACACCTGAAGGCGGGCGACCCTCGGCTGGCAGAGAAGTATGTGACGGGCGACATGAATACGAGTCTGATCAAAACGGCGATGGGACTGACGATTACGGTGAAGCACACGACCTCGACGCCACATCCGTATGACCGCATTAATCTGGTTGCGGGAACGAATGGCATCTTCGAGGATTATCCGGCACGGATCTACCTGGAGGGGCAGAACAAGGAGGAGGCGTGGGGATCGCTCGACCAGTACAAGGAGTTTGAGCACCCGCTGTGGAAGAAAGAAGGCGATCTGGCCAAAAAGGTTGGCGGGCATGGCGGCATGGACTTTCTGATGCTGTACCGGCTGCTGGCGTGCCTGCGCGAAGGCTTGCCCCCGGATATGGATGTGTATGACGCGGCGGCGTGGTCGGCGGTAGCACCGCTGAGTGTGGCGTCGGTCGCGAAGGGAAGTGCGCCGATGGACTTCCCGGACTTTACCCAAGGAAAGTGGAAGATGCGGAGTGCGTCGGCGATTGCGACGCAGAGCTAGATGGGCAGGCGCGGATGACGGAAGGTAAAGACAAGTTTGTCGACATGGTGAGTGCGAAGGTGGCGGTGGACCTTCCGCTCAGCACGTTCCAGCCGCGGTCTTCGTTGAAGACGGCGGAGCATCTGGAAGAGCGGCCGCGGTTTCCGGTAATCGACTACCACAATCATCTGGACTCAATGGGGGCGGACGATCTGCTGCGCACGATGGATGCGTGCGAGGTGGAGCTGCTGGTGAACATCACGATGCAGACCGGAGAGGCGGGGATCGGGCAGATGGACCGGCTACGCTTGGCGGACCCGCGGCGCTTCAAGACGATCGGATGGATGGACTGGAGTGGGGTGGAACGGAGCGACTTTGCCCAGGTGACGTGTGACCGGCTGGAGCGAATGGTGGAGCATGGGGCGGTGGGGATTAAGTTCTGGAAGGATCTGGGACTGGTGTTGAAGGATGAGCGGGGAACGCTGCGGCGGATCGATGACGAGCGGTTTGCGCCGATCTTCGAGAAGGCTGCGGAGCTGCGGTTGCCGGTGATGTTTCATACGGCGGATCCGGACGCGTTCTTCGATCCGATCACGCCGGAGAACGAACGGTATGAGGAGCTGGCGGCGCATCCGGACTGGGGGTTTTCAGGGTCGCCGGTGGGGAAGCGGGCGTTGCTGGAGCAACGGAACCGGGTGTTTGCGCGGCACCCGGAGACGCAGTTTGTGGGGGCGCATCTGGCGGAGTGTGGCGAGGATCTTGGGTATCTGGCGGAGTTGCTGGAGATGCACCCGAATCTGCAGATCGATGTCAGCGCGCGGACGCCGGAGCTGGGACGGCAGCCGTACACGGCGCGGGCGTTCTTTCTGAAGTATGCGGACCGGATTGTGTTTGGGACGGATCTGCTGCCGGAGGTGGCGATGTACCGGGGGTACTATCGCTTTCTGCAGACCGCGGATGAGTATTTTGCGTACCCGACGCATGCCTCGGGGCAGGGCCGATGGGCTATTTATGGGATCTTTCTGCCGGATGAGGTGCTGCGCCTGGTGTATCGGGAGAATGCGCTACGGTTGCTGGCACCATTTCGTTAGAGATGGTTGCGCTGATACAGCGGACGTAGACGGACCTGTGGTGCGGCGCAGCCCGACGCGAGATGCGGGGGTCCTTCGCTCCGCTCAGAATGACAAAACCATAGGCCGCATACCGCTTGTTTTAGCAGGCGGCGGCGTAGAGGCGGAGGACGTCCTTGATCTTGTCGACGATGAGGGACTCGGGGTCAAGGGCGATCTCGCCGGCGCGGAGGTGGGCGTACTGGGCGGGGAGGTACAGGCTGAGCAGGCTTTCGGGGACGCGCGTGGCGGAGAGGTTGGCGACGAGGGTATCGACGGCGGCGGCGATCTCGGGGAAGTGCCAGTAATAGCGGACGCGGTCGCTGTAGCTGAAGCGGCGGAGAAGGGCCTGCTGTGCGGGGGTGCCGGTGTAGAAGGGAGCCCAGGAGGCAGGATGGGCGAGCATGGTGCGGTCGATGGTGGCCTGCAGGTTGGATTGCTGGGCGGGCAGGATGAGTTGCGACTCGATGGCAGAGAGGGCGTCGAGGGCTTCGCGGAGAGCGAAGGTGAGGGCGGGGCCGACTTTCAGGAGGGCGAAGCCGTCTTCGACGAGGGCGCGGTAGGCGGCGGGGTTCTGGTAGTCGGTGGAGTGGGCTTCGAAGACGATGGTGCTGGCTTCGCGGCGACGCCAGTCAATGAGGGCGGTCGCGAGGGTGCGGTTGTAGTCGATGACGGTGGCGTGGTCGAACTCAACGCCGGGCTGGACGACGATGGCGATGACGCGGGACCAGGCGTCCTCAAGGCCGGCGGCGAGGAAGGCGCGGCGATGGACGTCGAGGGTATGGGCGGCGGCTTCGGGCGAGGTGATGGCGACGCCGTTGGCGAGGGTGTGGGTGGCGCCGCCGGGTGTGGGGACTTCGGTGCCGATGACGTAGACGGGGGGCTCGGTCTGGAGCTCGCCGGCGGGGGTACGGGCGTGTTCGGCGGCAAGGCAGAGCCGAACGCTGCGGGCGGCGATCTCGTCGTCCGACAGGGCCGGGGGATCGCCCGCGCAGGCCATGCTGGCGTCGAGATGGATTTTGCTGAAGCCAGCGGCGGCGAAGGCGGCGACCATGATTTCGGCGTGACGCATGGCATCGGGTGCGGGGAGGTGGCGCCAGGGATTGGGGCCGAGATGATCGCCGCCGAGGATGAGGGAAGCGGCGGGAAGACCGGCCTGGTGGGCGATGGCTTCGACGAAGCCGCGGAAGCCGGCTGGTTGCATACCGGTGTAGCCGCCGTCCTGATTGACCTGGTTGCTGGTGGCTTCAATAAGAAGGAGGCTGCGATCGGCGACGGCCTGCTCGGCGGCGGCGCGAAGGACGAGCGGATGGGCGGAGCAGACGGATGGAACGCCGGCGGACCGGTCGGCTGGCTGGTGGGTGAGGAAGCTTTGGAGACGAGTGGTCATGAGAGGAGAGGAGCCACGGTCAACGATAGATGGTGAAGTCGCTGACGACGCGGCTGATAACGCCGAGCGGGCTGGGGGCATCGGGACGCAGACCGTGCGACATGGAGGCGTAAAGACCGAGGAGCTGGCCGAAGATGATATCGACGGGGGGGCGATAGGCGTCAGGGATGGTGCCGTGGATGGCAAGGAAGGTGTCGCAGACGGGCGCGATAACGGCGCGATCGGAGGCGAGGCCGACGACGGTGCAGGAGGCGGTGATCGCTTTGGCCTGGATCTCGCGGAGGAGGTCGATCTCATACTCCATGCGGGGCCGCTGGGAGGAGAGGAAGCAGATGAGGTCGGTGTTGCGGTCGAGGGCGGCCATGGGGCCATGGCGGAGACCAAGCGAGGTCTGGAAGGTGGTCTTGACCAGGCCGCCAGACATTTCGAGGACTTTGAGCGAGGCTTCCTTGGCGATGGCGGCGAGAGCGCCGGAGCCGATCATGCAGATCTGGCGGCTGCCGCGGGTGACGGCGGCAGTGGCGAGATCGACGGCGTCGTCGAGCACACGGGTTGCGGCCGAGATCATTTCGTCGAGGATGGGTCTGTACTCGTCGAGGCTCCAGGCCTGCGCGAGGCACTGGCCGAAGACGACCATGTTGGTGAAGGAGCTGGTCATGGCGAGGCTGCGGTCGTTGACGGAGTCGTCGAGGATGGCGGTAAGGACGTGGGCGTGACCGGCCGCAGCGGTGATCATGCGGGCCTGCGGGTTGCAGGTCACGATGAGGTGAGAGATTTCGGGGAAGTGTTCGATGGCCTGTTCGAGGACGCTGAGGCCTTCGGGGGAGTCGCCGGAGCGGGAGAAGGAGATCCAGAGATAGCGCTGGCCGGGGATGATGTATTCGGCCAGGTTGGTCAGGAGATCGGTGCTGGCGACAGAGGAGGTTTCGCAGCCCCAGCGCTGGCGCAGAAGGAGGGCGAGCGAGTGGCCGATGTAGTCGGAGGTGCCGGCGCCGACGAGCATGACGACGGGACGCATGGCAAGCGGGCCGGTGACGCCGGCCTGATCGAGAAAGAGCTGGAATTGACGCTGATCGCGCTCGAAGATGCTGAAGGTGGAGCGCCAGGTAGAGGGTTGCTGGGCGATCTCACGCGGGGTAAAGAGGAGACCGCGGGTCTCTTGTTCCGATCTCGGTAGATCAAGCAGGCTGCTCAAAGCGCTCAAGGGATCGATGCTCCTGAAGGGTAAAAGGAAACGTAAACAAATGAAACGCAAATAATAGTAGCATGGCCCTTGATCAGCGTACGAGGGAAGAACGAGGATTGGGGAGGCGGTGGAGACAAGGATGGAGGAGCAATCGGAACGCAGGTTTGATGTGGCGATCGCGGGGGAGATCAACCTTGATCTAATCCTGTACGGCTTGCCGGTGGAGATGCCGCTTGAGCGGGAGATGCTGGCCTCTGGATTTGCAATGACGCTTGGCGGGTCGTCGGCGATTACGGCTCACAATTTGGCGATGCTGGGGCTGAAGGTTGGCTTTGTTACACGAGTGGGTGACGACGAGATGGGTCGGTTGGCAACCGAGCGGATCGTCGAGAGCGGGGTGGACCTTTGGGCGAGCAGGACGGGAGGCGGATCGGTCGGGACTGGGGTGACGCTGCTGCTGCCGCATGGGGCGGAGCGGCACATCCTAACGTACCCGGGAACGATGGCGGAGATGCGCTGTGAGGATCTGCCGTGGGCGTATCTGTCGGACGCGCGCCACTTTCATCTGTCTTCACTTTTTCTGCAGCGTGGCTTGCACGCCGGGCTCGCGGACGGTCTGCGACGGCTGAGAGCGGCGGGGCTGACGATCTCGCTCGACACCAATGACGACCCAGAGGATCGGTGGGGCGGAGTTCTTGATGAGGTGCTGGGTTTGGTCGACATCCTGCTTCCGAGCGAAGGGGAGTTGCGGCGAATGACGGGAGCCGCGACAACGGAGGCAGCTCTGGCGCAGATGGCGAAGCGGGTGCCGACAATTGTGGTGAAGTGCGGGGCGCGGGGCGCAGTGGTGCAGAGCGGAGGGGAACAGATGGAGGTTTCGGAGTTCGGGTGAACCCGGTGGACACGATCGGGGCTGGGGACAGCTTCAACGCCGGGTTTTTGGCGGCATATCTGCGCGGGATGTCGCTGCTGGAGGCTGCGCGCGTGGGGACGGTGACGGGGGCGATGTCTACGCTGGGGATTGGTGGAACAGAGGCGTGGCGGGATGAGGGGCTGCGACGGCGATTTCTGGCCGAACATGGCGTGGAGTTCTTCTAGGCTGTTGTCTATGTGATGTCGAGGTCGACCGGCCGGTGACGACGTAACAAGCTTGGGTGTGCTCGATGGCGGCTCCGGCGGGAAGAGGCTTGCGAAGCTGGCCCAGGGCGGGGGCGTATAGTCAGATCAAGTCCAAACAAACCGGTTTCCAGCATTGTGCCTGGGGCAACGTCTTTTGTCGACTCGCTGGGGTGCCGTCGCCGACGATGTGTGCCGGTGCGAGCAGGTCGCCAACCGGCACTGATCGTAGATTGTTTGTTGATGGTACGCGCAAAAAGTTGCGGCGCTCTCGTCTGAGTGGGTCCGCGGCACGGGAATGCAGTTTGCCAAGCTTCGTTCTTCTGGCAGCTCTGCATCTGATAGCTATTGAGTGGTTTGCACGAGGCATGCGCCGCAACCGATGAGCGCTCGGTGTTGTGCCTTTACGACGCATTCATCTTTTACTGACGAGACTTGACCTTGGACAAATTTGCTTTTACCAGTAATCCGGGTGGCTCAGACATGACCTCTAACGGGCTGTCCGACCACCTCAACTTCGATATTCTTTGCTTCAGCCATCTGCGGTGGCACTTTGTGACGCAGCGGCCGCAGCACCTGCTCACGCAAGCGGCTCACGGGCACAGGGTCTTCTACTGGGAAGAGCCGTGCTGGTATAGCACGGAGGAGCGAGGCGGGGAGGTACGGCCAACGCTCGAGGTGATGCAGGAGAGCGCGGCGGTGTGGGTCGTGCAACCACATCTGACGGAAGGTGATGATTGGCGGAAGGCGCAACAGCAGCTGCTTGAGAGTTTTCTGCGGCAGCACCAGGTGGAGCGATTTGTGAGCTGGTATTACACACCCATGGCTCTCGAGTTTTCTCGTCATTTGAAGCCAAAAGCTGTGGTGTACGACTGCATGGACCAGTTAAGCAATTTCCAGGACGCGCCGAGAGAGCTGGTTAAGCTTGAGGGCGAGTTGCTGAAGTCGGCGGATATTGTCTTTACTGGAGGATTAAGCCTGTTTGAGGAAAAGCGGGGGCAGCATGCGGACGTGCATCTATTTGCAAGTTCGGTCGATGTGGCGCACTTCGCAAGGGCGCTGGAGGCGGACGGACAAGGAGCTCTCGATCAAGTAGCAATTCCCGAACCCCGGGTGGGCTTCTATGGAGTTGTGGATGAGCGGTTCGATCTGAAGATGGTGGCGGAGGTCGCAAAGCTGCGTCCGACTATGCAATTTGTGATTCTCGGGCCGGTAGTAAAGATCGATCCGACGACATTGCCAACCGCGGCCAATATTCATTGGCTGGGGAGCAAGACGTATGCGGAGCTGCCGGCGTACCTGGCTGGTTGGTCGGTGGCGATGTTGCCGTTTGCGATGAATGAGTCGACGAAGTTTATCTCTCCGACGAAGACACCGGAGTACCTGGCCGCAGGAAAGACGGTGGTATCGACGCCGATCCGGGATGTAGTGCGCGGGTACGGCGAGGAGGGCCTGGTTGAGATTGCGGCGACACCCGAGGAGTTTGCAGCCGCACTCGATCGTGCCATGCGGGCACCCGACGATAACTGGAGGACAGCAGTGCAGCAGAAGCTCGCGAAGAGTTCATGGGAGTCTACCTGGGCTTCCATGAAGGGGCTGCTTGAGGGGACGCTGGCGCTTCGCTCGCGACAACAACCGGCCAAGAGCAAGGTCTCTGCTCCGTTCAAAAGCTTAACGCAGGTAACAGGATCTCTGAGCAATCCTGGCCTGCAGGTGGTAACGTCTGCTGTGATCTCAGCACGAAAGGTCTACAGGCGAGATAGGGCGGAGATGTTTGATTATGTGATTGCAGGGGCTGGGTTCGCGGGCAGCGTTCTGGCGGAACGACTGGCGACGCAGATGGGGAAGAAGGTTCTGGTGGTGGACAAACGAGACCACATCGGTGGGAACGCGTATGACACCTACAACGCAGACGGCCTTCTGATCCATAAGTACGGACCGCATATCTTCCACACCAACAGCGACGACGTTGTGGCGTACCTGTCGCAGTTCACCTCGTGGCGAGATTATGAACACCGCGTGTTATCGAGCATTGACGGGAAGCTGCTGCCGATCCCCATCAACCTGGATACGATCAACACGCTCTATGGTTTGCAGCTGGACGAGGCCGGGATGCGAGCGTTTCTGGCGCAGCGGACGGTGCAGCCGAGCATGATCAAGACGTCTGAAGATATTGTGATTAGCCGGGTAGGTCGGGAGCTGTACGAGAAGTTTTTCCGCAACTACACGCGGAAGCAATGGGGGCTCGATCCCTCGCAGCTGGATGCCGCTGTCGCTGGTCGGATACCGGTGCGGTTTGATCATGACGATCGGTATTTTACCGACATGTTCCAGGCAATGCCGCGCCACGGATATACAAAGATGTTCGAGCGGATGCTGGATCAGCAGAACATCACGGTGAAACTGGGGACGGACTTTGCGGAGGTGGTGAATAGCTATCCAGATGCGAAGGTGATTTACACAGGCCCAATCGACGAGTACTTCGGATTCCGCTTTGGGCCGCTGCCATATCGCTCGCTTGAGTTCCGGCATGAGACGTTGAACCAGGAGATCTTTCAACGAGCGCCGGTGGTGAATTACCCGAATGAACAGGAGTACACGCGGATCACGGAGTTCAAATACTTGACGGGTCAGCAACACGCGAAGACAAGTGTGGTGTATGAATATCCGAGGGCGACAGGCGACCCGTATTATCCGATCCCTCGACCAGAAAATGCGGCGCTATTCGCGCGATATCGCGAGCTGGCCGACGAAGTTCCGGACGTGACGTTCTGTGGCCGGTTGGCGAACTATAAGTACTTCAACATGGACCAGGTTGTGGCGCAGGCGCTGAAAACATTTCGCGGATTGGCGGCGGCGCAGAGTTCTTCGGTGGTGACGGTGCCTGCAAGTTTGAAGGTTCCGGTAGAGCAAGGGAGAGCGTAACTCGCAGCAAGCAACGAAACCACGGGTCAGCAGGGATGCTGACCCGTTTCTTTATGAATGGTGACTACTCATTGTGCGTTGGCCACCATGATCATGATCATGGTGCCGGGAGGGGGGGTCGAACCCCCACGAGGTTGCCCTCGGCGGATTTTGAGTCCGCTGCGTCTGCCAGTTCCGCCATCCCGGCTTGTTGCTAAGTGGCATCTTATCATGGATTTCTGTACATTTCAGGAATCTGGAAAGTGATCGGTAAGGCAGGTGACCATCCTTAATGACCATGAGGGTGTAGCTTGGGGCATCTCGTTGCAGACCCTTGCATTCCAGGTCTTCGCCTAGTTATTTATTTTGAGCGGCTTTGCTGCGCTTTGCAGATTCTGCGCAACCTTAGTTAAAGGTTTAAATCGGAGTTTGGGTCCACTGCGTCTGCCGCCATCCCGGCTTGTTGCTAAGTGGTGCGGTTGCACCCTGGCGCGATGGCGATAGTACCGCACAGGCGGATGATGGAAAGCGGCTGACGCTTCGGTTCATGCTCGGAATTAACCTTACATTTGTGGGTCTTTTGGCACACTTTTGGTACTGTTAATGAGTATGCCAAACAAACAAGCGATTCTCCAGCGGACCATTGAGCACATTGATATCAAACAGCACAACGTGGTTGGTCTGGTGGATGCCATGGAGACGATGGCATTCAGTTCGCGGGACCTCCATCGCGCGTCGTCGATCTATGAGCGCATGCTGCGCGACACGGACTGCGCGGTGATTCTGTGTCTGGCGGGGTCGCTGGTCAGCTCGGGTTTGAAGCAAGTGTTTGTGGACCTGATCCGGAACAACATGGTGGATGCGATTGTCTCGACGGGCGCGAATATTGTGGACCAGGACTTCTTCGAGTCGCTCGGGTTTCGCCACTATATCGCAGATGAGCTCTACAAGGCGGGCACAGAGGATGGCACGCTGCGCGAACTGATGATCGATCGAATCTACGACACGCTAATCGACGAGGCAGAGCTTCGCATCTGCGACGACACGCTGAAGGAGATTGTGGATTCACTGGAGACGCGGCCCTACAGCTCGCGTGAGGTGATTGCGGCGATGGGCGCCTATCTCGAGAAGAAGGGCAAGACGCCGGCTCAGGGCGGCGTGGATGGAATTGTGTGGGCGGCGTACGAGAAAGATGTGCCAATCTTTTGCCCGGCGTTCTCGGATTGCTCGGCGGGATTCGGTCTGGTCGCGCACCAGCATGAGCGCCAAGGTAAGCCGATGGTCTCGATCGACTCCGCGAAGGACTTCTACGAGTTGACGAAGCTGAAGATGGAGAACCCGACGACGGGGCTGTTGATGATCGGCGGCGGCGTTCCAAAGAACTTCGCGCAGGACGTTGTGGTTGCCGCGGATATGCTGGATGTGGATGCGTCGATGCACAAGTACGCGATCCAGGTGACGGTGGCCGATGTACGAGACGGCGCGTTGAGCTCGAGCACGCTGAAGGAGGCGAGTTCGTGGGGCAAGGTCGATACCGTGTACGAGCAGATGGTGTTCTCTGAGGCGACAATGGCGGTGCCGTTGATTGCGGGGTACGCGTATCACAAGCAAGCTGCAGCAGCGCGTAAGGGCCTGCGACTGGCACGCGTGCTTGAGCCGGTGAACGTCTAGGTAGAGCAGAGTTGATGCACGGCGCGAGACGGCGTGGGGGCTCTGAGCTCTCGCGCCGATTTCATGTTTGGACGAAGAACACCGGGGTGTGTCGACTTGCGCTGGTTTGAGACGTCGGCGGTGTGAGACGATGGCAGGGCCTACAGATTTGTGTCTGAAATCATCCACGAGAGTACCCAACGTATGTCGACTTATTCCGCACCGGGCCGAGTGAATCTGATCGGTGAGCACACGGACTACACCGGTGGATTCGTGATGCCCATGGCGATTGAGTTTGAGACCCGGGCAACGATCGCCGCAACGAACGATGGCCTTCTTCATCTGCGGTCGCGCAACTTCGACGAGAGTGTGAGCTATGATCTGGCGGCGTATCCGGTGAAGGGCCGCCATCACTGGAGCGACTACCCGGCTGGGGTGATTGGACTGCTGCGGGATCGCGGTGTCCCGGTACATGGGTTGCGACTCGAGTTGGAAGGCGATGTGCCGCCGAACGCCGGCCTGAGCTCGTCGGCCTCGGTCGAAGTGGCGACGGCAATCGCGGTGCTGCGGGAGGCTGGTGTAACGATGCCGCCGGCGGAGATTGCCTTGCTTTGCCAATCGGCAGAGAACAATTTTGTCGGTGCTGCCTGCGGCATTATGGACCAGTTTGTAAGCGTGAATGGGCGCGCGGGTCATGCGCTGCTGCTGGATTGCCGATCGCTCGAATATGAGCTGTTGCGGCTGCCAGAGTCGATCAGTGTGGTGATCTGCAACTCCATGGTGAAGCATACGGTGGCGCATGGGGAGTATGGCGACAGGCGCGGCGAGGTAGAAGCGGGACAAGCGGCGCTGGCGACCGCTGTGCCGCATGCCAAGCAGCTGCGGGATGCGACACTGGCGGATCTGGAGGCAGCACGATCGACGATGTCCGAAGCGTCGTTTGCACGATGTCGGCACATCATCACCGAGAATGCGCGCGTGCTGGAGGCGAGAGAGGCGTTGATGGCGGGCGACATCACGCGGTTTGGGCAGCTGATGTATGCCGCGCATGCGAGCTTTCGCGATGACTTCGCTGCGAGCTGCTATGAGGTTGACGTTCTGGTTGAACTGGCGCGCGATCTGCCGGGGTGCTATGGCGCGCGTATTACCGGCGGCGGCTTTGGGGGGTGCACGGTGAATGTGGTGGAGCGGACGCAAGCGCCGGCGTTCCGCGACGCGCTGGTGGACCTCTATGAGAAGAAGATCGGGATCCGGGCAGATTGCTATCTTTCCCGTGCGTCGGACGGCGCGATTGCGAGGCTCGGATGACGCTAACCGCACAACCACACCGCAGATGGAATCCGCTGAAGCAGGAGTGGGTTCTGGTATCGCCGCACAGGACAGACCGGCCATGGCAGGGGCAGACGGAGACGCTTGCGACTCCGGCGGCCTTGCAGTATGACCCGGCTTGCTACCTGTGCCCGGGCAATGTACGAGCGGGCGGGCATCAGACGCCGGTGTACACGGACACGTACGTGTTCGAGAATGACTACGCTGCGCTGAAGATGGATGTGGCACCGGAGACTCTCGACGAAGATGGGCTGCTGGTTGCGGAGAGCGAGCCGGGGCTATGCCGGGTGATCTGCTTTTCGCCGCGGCATGATCTGACGCTGGCAAAGATGGAGGTGCCGGCGATTCGCAAGGTAGTGGATGTGTGGGCGGCGCAGGTGCAGGAGTTGGAGAGCCGTGAGGAGATCCACTATGTGCAGATCTTCGAGAACCGCGGCGCGATGATGGGTGCGTCAAACCCGCACCCGCATGGGCAGATCTGGGCGACGCATTCGCTGCCGAATGAGATTGTGGCGGAGGTGCGCGGGCAGCGGGACTACCTCGCGAGCCATGGCAGATCGCTGCTGCCTGCCTATCTCGAGACGGAGCTGAAGGCGGGCGAGCGGATCGTGATGGCGAACGATCACTTTGTGGTGTTGGTGCCGTTCTGGGCGGTGTGGCCGTTTGAAACGATGGTTCTGCCGCAGTCTGCGGTGGCACGTCTGCCGGAGATGGAGGATGCGGCAAGAGACGGACTGGCGGCGATCCTGAAGCAGCTGACGAGCGCGTACGACGCCGTCTTCGATGTTTCGTTTCCGTACTCGATGGGCATTCACGGAGCACCCGCGGATGGGCAGCCGCATCCGGAGTGGCAGATGCATTTGCACTTTTATCCGCCGCTGCTGCGGTCAGCCACCGTGCGGAAGTTTATGGTTGGATTTGAGCTACTCGCGTCACCGCAACGGGACATCACACCGGAGTCCGCGGCGGAAACGTTGCGACAGGCGTTTGCGAAGAGCCAGGGCCGCTAGTCTCGTCGTTCTATTTTGCGAAGAGCTGCGAGAGATCCCCGAAGGCCTTGAACTCCAGGGCATTGCCGGCGGGATCGAGGAAGAACATGGTGGCCTGCTCTCCGACCTCGCCCTTGAAGCGGATGTAGGGCTCGATGAGGAAGCTGGTGTTCGCGGCGTTAAGCCGAGCGGCGAGTGTCTCCCAGTCGTTCATCGGAAGAACGACGCCGAAGTGTGGAATCGGAACGGCGTGGCCGTCGACTGGAGTGTGGCGCGGAGCTTCAGCTGACCCGGGCTTCAGATGCGCGACGATCTGATGGCCGAAGAGGTTGAAGTCGATCCACTCGGCCGAGCTGCGGCCTTCCTCACAGCCAAGGACGTTGCCATAGAAGGCGCGTGCCGCGGAGAGATCGTTGACCGGGAAGGCGATGTGGAAGGGAGTGAGGGACACGCGAGGGGATCTCCTTTGGTGCCATGATACGGCTCGCGCGCTCTCCGTCTCAACAGCTGAAGTTGCGATCGTAAGCCGCGCAGGTAGGCATCGCGGAAGGGTGGGTAGGCGGGACAGGTGCGTACATGCCTCTATGCCCGGAGAAGAGGAGCCTCCGGACGACGTGCGTTCTCCTGCCAAACGGGATTGACGAGCGAAGGGTGCCCGCAACACTTTCCTCTGACCCGGATCTCTACAGGGCCTTGGGAGCGGCGAACTCGGCCGGTAAGCGGACCAGGAACTCGGTTTTACCCGGCTCCGAGGCGAAGCGGATGGTGCCCATGTTCTGTTCGACCAAGCGATGGACGATGCCGAGACCGAGGCCGGTGCCGACACCGGGCTCCTTGGTGGTGAAGAAAGGGTCGAAGATGCGGGGTTGGAGGTCTGGCCGGATCCCCTCGCCATTGTCCGTGATGGCGATGCAAAGGAAGTTGCCGCCGGGCTGCACCTCGAGCGAGGTTTCGACGGTGATTCGACCGGCTGGACCGACGGCATCGATGGCGTTGTCGATCAGGTTGGTCCAGATCTGATTGAGGCCTTTGCAGGCGCAGCGAAGTGAGGGGAGGCCGGAAGAGAAGTTCTTCGTGAGGGTGATCTGTTTCTCGCGAATCTTGTGGCCGAGGATCACAAGCGCCGCGTGAATACTTTCATTGAGATCGACCGAGTGAAGCTGGCCAGAGCCCTCATACGCGTATGACTTTACCGACCTCACGAGCTCCGTGACGCGACCGATGCTCTCTTCGATGGTGGTGATCAGCTGCGTGCTTGAGACCAGGGCCTCGATCCACGTGATGGCGTCCACGAAGGTATCGGCGGGAAAGGCGTGGCGAGCGCACTCCATCTCCTGCGCAGTCACACCGACGGAAGCGAGGGTTGGGGCCAGCTTCCAGGCGTTCGGGATATCGGCCTGGTCGAGCCAGGTGGAGAGCAGTTCTTCAGCATCGCTTTGCTCGAGGGAACTCATGTGAACGGTGGCCGTGGCGTGCAGAGCTTGATCCTTGAGCTCCTGAAGGCAGATCTTCTGCTCGTCGGTCATATCACGATGGTTGAAGCGGGTCGAGAGCTCCTGCAGGCGGACAAAGTTTTCGCGCAGCTGGGTTGAGGCTCTCCGGGCAGCGGCGCCCGGGTTGTTGAGTTCGTGCATGAGGCCTGCTGCGAGAGTTCCTAGGGCGGCCATCTTCTCCTGCTGCACGGTGTAGTGCTGCATCTTCTGCAGACGCATGGCCATGTTGCGGAGGATGGCCTGCCGAACCTCCGGGCAGGCAGTCATGAGACTCCAGAAAGCGTTTTCGTCAAAGCGCAGCAGGCGGGTGGTCCCGCGCGTTCGGAGATTTGCGGAGTTGGGAATGTTGGCAAGAAGCGGGACCTCACCGAAGGCCGCACCCTTGGCGTGAACGTAGACAGCATACTCGCGTCCGTCTGCCTGAACGTCGACGACCTCTACCTCCCCTTCGAGCAGGATCCAGAAGTATCTTGCGGGTTCGCCGACTTTGGCGAGGAAGGTGCCGGGCTCAGGATGCACGATGTTGAGCGGCTCGAGACAGCGGAACTGATCCATGCTCAGCGACGCCAGCAGAGGAACGGCAGAGAGCTCTCCAATCAGATCGTCGGTCAACTGAGTGGAGGGTTCGCTTTGGTTCGTGTTGGGTGCGGAGGGCATGGGGTTTTCCTGGAAAGTGGAGTGTTGGGTCATGGCTGCAGTGAAGCAAGGTACTGATGAACGAACTGGATGGCGATCGAGCCTTCTCCAACGGCGGAAGCGCATCGCTTGATGGAGTTGAAGCGAACGTCGCCGGCGACGAAGACACCGGGAACGCTGGTCTCGAGCAGATAGGGATCACGCTCAAGCGGCCACGCTTTCGGCGCGCGCATCTTCAGATCGGGACCGGAGAGGATGAAACCTTTAGGGTCTTTCGCGATATCAGGTGTGATCCAGTTTGTCTTGGGCGCGGCGCCGATGAAGATAAAGAGCGAGTTGGTTTCGCGGATCTGTTCGCCTTCGGGCGTTCGCAGAGCGATCCGCTCGAGGTGTGACTCGCCACAGGCCCGGACGACCTCTGTCCGCGTCATCACTTCGATCTTGGGATTGTTTTCGATCTGATCGATGAGGTAGCGGGACATGCTTTTCGCGAGCGACTCGCCACGAACCAGCATGTGGACCTTGGCGGCATATCGGGAGAAGTACATGGCTGCCTGGCCGGCGGAGTTTGCTCCACCGATGATGAAGACCTCTTCATCTTTGCAGGCGATGGCCTCTGTCTGGGCGGCACCGTAGTAGATGCCTGCGCCAGTAAAGCGCTCGGCACCTTCGATGTCGAGTTTGCAATAAGAGACGCCGGTGGCGACGAGGCAGACGAGACAGCTGACCTCCCGACCGTCACTCATCTTGAGCAGGTGGTAGGGACCTTCGCTGCGGAGGCCGCAGACGCGCTGGGTGAGGAACTCGGCCCCCAGGCGGCGTGCCTGCAGGTAGGATCGCTTGCCTAGCTCCTCGCCGCTGAGACCTTCGGGGAAGCCGAGATAGTTCTCGATACGAGAGCTGCTGCCTGCCTGGCCACCGGGCGCTTCGGCCTCGATGACCAGCGTCTTTAGCCCTTCGGAGGCGCCGTAGACGCCGGCAGCCAGTCCGGCAGGCCCCGCTCCGACGATGACGACGTCGTAGAATTCCTGCTCGGCCGTAGTGCGCATGCCGACCTTGTTGGCGAGTTCCGTGATCGTTGGTTGGACGAGGGAGCTGCCGTCGTTGAACAGAACGACGGGCAACTTTGCATCATCGAGTTTGCGCTCGCGTAACGCGTCGAGAGCGCCGGGGGTGACGTCCGGTGTGAGCCACTGGAACGGGATGCGGTTGCGAGAGAGGAACTCGCGAACCAGGAAGTCGCTCGGAGACCAGCGCATGCCGACGACCCGAACGCCTTCAAAGGGGGGCTTATAGCCTCCTCGCCAATCGCCGAGAAGATCGTCGAGAACGGGGTAGAGCTTCTCTTCAGGAGGATCCCATGGTTTATTCAGGTAGTAATGAATCTTTGCGGAGTTGATGGCGCGGATGGCGGCTTCTGTATCGGCGTAGGCGGTCAGCAAGACGCGTTTGGCGTCCGGGTAGAGATCCATGGTTCGCTGCAGCAACTCCACCCCGGTCATGCCGGGCATGCGCTGATCGGATAACAGAAGCGCGACGACATCGCCGCGCTCTTTGAGCTGTCGGCAGATATCAAGAGCGGCGATGCCCGAGGCGGCGCGGAGAATGCGATAGTTCTGCCCATAGCGCTGCCGCAGGTCCTGAACGACGGCCTCGAGCACGCTGATGTCATCGTCGATTGCGAGCAGAATCGGTTTTGCCATGGATCTGAAACTCCGTCCCATCCGAAAAGCGACGGTTCACGTACTTATAACGATCAGATTCGTTGTAGATAGGAACGGTGCAAACCCTTCCGGACCATTTGGGTCATTGACCCACTGCTTGACTGAAGTGTATCGATTTTGAAGCACCATCGGCGAACAACGCCGAGAAGACCGCTATCGGATGTGTGCAAGCACAGACGCTGCCGGAGGAGTAGTTAGACCATGATTCGACTTATTCTTGCAGATGATCAATCGATCTTTCGCGCGGGCGCTGCCCGTGTTCTGGCCTTGGAAGATGACATTCGCCTGGTGGCGCAATGTGATGATGCACAACGATTGAAGGCCGCCATTGAGGCCCACAAGGGAGCAGTGATCCTGTTCTCCAAGGGAATCACTCTGGTGCTCCCCGAGCTTGTGGCAGCGATTGCGGCGGCCGGGAGCCGGGCCATTCTGATACTCGAGAACACCGAGCAGGTGGATGAGGTGCTTACGGCCCAGTTGCATGGGCTCGTCTATCGCAGCGTAACCGGCAATGATCTGATTGAGTGCGTGCGTAAGGTCCATCGCGGTCAGCGCTGCTTGCAGGCCGGGAATGTCACTGTGATGCATGGGGCCGATAGCGTAGGCACGCGGGTCCGGGACCGGCTTACTCCTAAGGAGATCCAGATTGTTGCGTTGATTGTGCAGGGGTGCAAGAACAAGGATATCGCGACCCAGCTTGGCACGAAAGAGCAGGTCATCAAGAATTATCTGCGTGGGATCTACGACAAGACGGGCGTCTCCGACCGGCTAGAACTGGCGCTGTTCACCATTCACCATAAAGTTCTGGCGGAGGCGGCAGCGAATGCGGGACGGCTGCTACAGATGAAAAGCGCCTAAGACGCAGGCCGAAACAAAGTAGGGGGGAGCGGAACCAACTTCACCAGAGCCCGCTATAGCTTCGGGCTAGAGGCCCATCTGCTGCTCGGTCTGCTCTTCCGTTTGGGTGGGTGCGAGGCCCACTTTCTCGGCGATGCTCTTGGCTTGCGTGAACAGCAGAAGATAGTCGGGACCGCCGGCCTTGGAATCCGTTCCGCTCATGTTGAAGCCGCCGAACGGATGCGCGCCCACCATGGCTCCAGTGCACTTGCGGTTCAGGTAGAGGTTCCCGACATGGAAATCGCACGCGGCTCGCTCGAGGTTGGGGCGCGATCGCGAGTAAACTGCACCCGTCAGACCGTACTCGGTTCCGTTGGCAATCTTGAGGGCGTCATCGAAGCTGGTCGACTTAAGAACGGCGAGCACCGGCCCAAAGATCTCTTCCTGCGCCAGGCGGGAGTTGGGCGCGACATCGGCAAACACGGTGGGCTGGATGAAGTAGCCGCCGTCTTCGGCGAGGACGGCACTTTCTCCGCCACAAAGGAGTCGGCCTTCCCCCCTGCCGATCGCGAGATACTGCTGGACGCGATCAAAGGCAATCTGGTTGATCACGGGGCCGACCGGGGCGTTCGCGGTGGGATCGCCGACTGTAAGAGCTTCGACCCGGTCCCGCAGGCGGTCACAGAAGACGTCGTAGATGGCTTCGTCCACGATGACGCGCGAGCAGGCCGAACACTTCTGCCCGCTGAAGCCGAAGGCGCTGGCCACCACGCCATCGAGCGCCACATCCAGATCGCAGTCCGAGTCGACGATGATGGCATCCTTGCCGCCCATTTCGAGGATCGTCCGTTTGATGAAGTGCTGACCTGGCTGTGACTTCGCGGCTCGCTCGTGGATCTCGAGGCCGACCTTCTTCGATCCGGTGAAGGCGATGAAGCGTGTCTGCGGATGCGCAACAAGGGCGCTGCCGAAGCCAGGACCGGCACCGTGGCAGAGATTGACGACGCCATCCGGCAGACCCGCTTCTTCAAGTAGCCGAAGGAAGCGCGCCGCAATGGTTGGCGCATCAATGGATGGCTTCAGGACCACAGTATTGCCGCAGACGATAGCTGCCGCAGTCATGCCGGCCATGATGGCGAGGGGGAAGTTCCAGGGCGGGATCACGGCGCCGACGCCCAGAGGAATGTAACGAAGCTGGTTACGCTCTCCGGGAAGCTGGATGGGTGTGGTCGTCTGATCGAGGCGCATGGCCTCGCGTGCGTAAAACTCAAGAAAATCGATGGTCTCGCCGACGTCGGCCTCGGCCTCGGCCCAATTCTTGCCGACCTCGACGCTCAACCAGGCACAGAATTCGAACTTGTGCTCAGCGACGAGCTCGGCCGTGCGGAGCAGGACAGCGATGCGATCCGTCATCGACCATCGGCTCCAGATCGCGAAAGCCTGCTCGGCCGCGGCGATTGCCTGCTCGACGTGCTCCTCGCCAGCCTCTGCGTGACGTCCGATGACCTGCATCGGACGAGCGGGATTGACGGACGTGATCCATCGATCGGAGCGCACGCGCGCCCCGCCAATGATCATGTCGTAGTCATGGCCGAGCTGGCTTTCGACATGGGCGAGCGCCGCCTGCATCCGTCGCTTATTTTCCGGCTCCTTGAAGTCGAGGAAGGCTTCGTTCTTGAACGGATGCAGGGAGGTGGCGGAGCGAGAGAGAGTCGAAGACGTGGCCATATCGGCTCGATTCTACGCTCCTGTCGGCTCTCTACGAAGCGGGTTGCAGTCCGAGGTCGGAAGCGGAGGCTAGGTGGTCTCCACGATCTTTTCGGTCTCCGCCGACATCTTGGCCGTCCGGTCGAGCTTGTCCCAGTTGAAGGGTTTGCCATCGATTGCGCGCTTCATGGTCTTCAGCAGCACCACAGAGAAGACCTGCCGATAGGAGAAGCGCTGGATCCAGATATGGACGAGCAGCCACGCGTCTCCCTTGCTCGCGGGATGTTTGCGCTCGAGCATGAAAGCAAGCGACGACGCAAGGAAGTCGATGATCATGAAGGCGAGAAAGAACGTGAGTAGCTTATAAATGCTGGCCGTCGACGCCGTCTCAGGATGAAAGTAGCGATCGATAAAGTAGTGCACGATCCCTGCCACGAACATGAGGTCGATGAGGGGCGAGACCAGCGGCAGCAGGATCTGGAAGATGACAATGTTGGGCAGGGCAAACAGACCCATGGCGCGCCGGCGGGTGATGGCGCCCCGATGTTTGAAGACGGCTTGCAGGATGCCGAACGACCAGCGGAAGCGCTGCCGCATGAGGCCGTCGGCGTTGACGGGAGCCTCTGTGAAGGCAAGCGCCTGATCCTCGTAGATGACAGAGAAGCCCTGCTCGAGAAGGTTCATCGTCAGGTCGGCGTCCTCGGCGACAGTGTTCGAGTGGTAGCCGCCGCCCGCCTTCACGGCAGAGGTTCGCCAGGCTCCGATGGCGCCGGGTACGACCATAACAACGTCAAACAGATCGAGAGCGCGCCGTTCGAAATTCTGGCTGGTGATGTATTCGAGCGCCTGCCAGCGCGTCCACAGATTGACGCGATTGCCGACCTTGGCATTACCTGCAACAGCGCCGATCTTCGGGTTGGCGAAGTGGCAGACCAACCGGCCGATCGCGTCGTGAGCGATGACGCCGTCTGCGTCAATGCCGATGTAGATCTCTTCCTCGAGATGTTCGAGCGCGAAGTTCAACGCCTCGGCCTTGCCGCCGTTCGGCTTGGTAAGAAGGGCGACTCGGCCCGACTCGATCTCTTTCTGATACGCCTCGGTCGCGACCTCCAGGGTTCGATCGGTGGAGCCGTCGTCGATGACGATGATGCGGAGGTTTTTATAGGTCGACATCATGACCGAACGGATGGTGCGGACGATCACGGTCTCTTCGTTGTAGGCGGGGATAAGAACGGCGACACGCGGGCTGTAGTCCGGAGTGGCGAAGTTCTGGCGCTTGCGGAAGCGATCGATCGTGGCGAACAGGCCGATGATGATCAGGCGCGCGCTCATCAGGACGTCGCCGACGAAAAAGACGTAGATGACGAAGTGGTTGAAGAAGGCGAAGAAGAAGAACGCGACCGAGTCTGCGCGGGCCTGCCAGCGTTGCTTGGGCGTAAGCTGGGGCATCACCTGGGATCGTGTTTTGCCGAGCAGAGCCGAGACGGGAACGATCTCGTAGCCCTGTGCACGTAGAGCCTGGATCAGCACGGGAAGAGCCGCAACGGTTGGAGATCGATCGCCGCCACCATCGTGGAGCAGGATGATGGATCCGCGTGCCCACGGGCGCATCTCCATATCCTTGATCTGCTGGAACACCGAATCCGTGATCTCCTGCGGTGTCTTCTTCGGGTGCTCGTCCCAATCGTTGGTGTCGATCTTGTTTCCGACGATGACGTACCCGAGACCCTGAATGCGATCGAGGGGGGCGGCCTGATCGTTGGTATCCGGCTCCTGATCGATCGAGTACGGCGGCCTGAAATAGAGAGGCTGCACGCCGAGCTTCGAGGCGAAGAGCCGTTCCGTCAGCGTGAGCTGCAGATCAACCTGCGCATTTGAAATCTCGCTGATGTCGGGGTGCGTGAAGGTGTGGTTTCCGATCTCGTGGCCTTCGCGATAGACCCGCTGCATCAGGCCAACGTTGTCCTGCGCGACCTCACCGATCATCAGAAAGGTGCCTTTGACGGCGTATCGCTTGAGGATGTCGAGGATCTTTGGCGTCCACGTCGGGTCGGGGCCGTCGTCAAAGCTGAGCGCAACCTGCTTTGGATGGTAGCCGTACTGCTGCACCGTGTAGGAGAGCGGATAGGTGACCATCGATTCGTCGACGATCATCCGGTACTGGAGCGGGACGGATTTGTCGTCATCCATGGTGACATCTCGGACGCCGGACTGCGGCTTGCGCGTGACGCGCAGGATGTCCCCTTGGCCCTCCGTGTCGATGTCGTACCCTGGATCGACTTTGGTGAGGGTCTTCTCCGGATCGACGTTCATGGGATTGTCCCAGACGTGCCATAGCGAGTCATCTTCGCTGCCGAGCCGCCAAAGAGCAATGGTCTGCAGCCCAAGCGCGCGAGCGGCACGCATCTCGTTGAGGACCGTGACCGCGTCCAGAAACCAGACCTGATGGCGCTCGTTCGCGTCTTCATCGTCGTAGGCGAAGTGCGGATTCATCGTATCGCCGTCCAACTCCACCTGCGATTCTGAGTCGGAGGCGGCCTGCCAAGCTTCCTGCGTGGACAGGTTGCGCGCCGCAAGAACCTTCTTCGGAGACGGACGCGCCTTTTTTCCTTTTGTCGCGCCCGGCGAGGGCAGAGGCATCGTCCAGTCATAGCCGTAGCTGCCTATCGCGCAGATGATCTTCTGCTTTGGAACGGTCTTTAAAACCTCCTTCAAGTTGTCGATAAACCAGTCCTGCGCGGCGACTGGTCCCGGTCCACTTTCGGTCTGGTGCTGGTCGTAGTTCATCAGCAGAAGGCCGTCCGAGTGATCGGCGAGGAACTTGAGATTAAAGCTGTCGTCGCCAACGGGAACATTCACGTAGAGACGACGACCCTTGCTGTGGAAGTCCGTGAAGAGTTCAGCGATCAGGTGATTGAAACCGTCCTGTGCCTGGTCGGGGATCTCCTCGAAGTCGATGGATAGACCCCGGTAGTCGGGGTTTGCGGCAAGAAATCGATCGATCTGTTGGAGAAAGTGATCGCGCGCGACAGGGTTTTTGAGGAAGTCGCCGATCGAGGGAAGGAAGGTGCTTTTCACGGGATCGTAGTTGTTGACCAGCGGAAAGATTTCGGTGTCGACCCGGGCAGTGTTAATGGTGCGCCGAACCTTGTTTTCCGCGTCGACCGAATGGACGCCAGCGGCATCAATCAGCGGGTAGGCCCGGTTGTCGATACTGAAGTAGCTCAGCGAGCCATCCGGCGCAACCATGTGGAGCCACTCCGGAAAGAGCAGATCGATCTGCCGAATGTGCTCTTTGAGCGAAGAGTAGCTGGCTGGATCATCCTCCACGTAGTAGGCCGCGCGCAGACCTTCGCCCTGATTCAACGGAACATCCGAAGGCTTCAGGTTGCTGCGTCGATGCGCAGAGCGATGCAGCTTCTCGCCCTTGCGCAAAGGGGCTACGGGAGTGTTTGCGGTTCGGAAGTTGCGCTTCGGGTTCTGCAGAAGAAGTTCTGGCAACGGACGCATCCGAACCAGGCCGATGACGAAGATCGTACCAACCAGGAGACCCAGCAAAGCGAGCACATCGAAGATCCGGCGCAGGCGCTTCCAGCGTTTACGTTGCGGATCGAAAAAAACTTGCTTCGTCATACTCCTCGGGGGCTCAACCGACGTACGGTCCGGCGGCTCAGATGAATCGTAGCAGCAGGAGCATGTGCCCCACCACCGCAATGGAGCAGCGGACGTATGATGCATGGGATGTTGTTTCGGAAATGGCGCGTTTGGGGGAGTGTCGCTGGCCTGCTTCTGCTAGGAGCCTCTCTGCGCCTGTGGTTCCTTCACCATGCCAATCCGTTTTCCGGCGATGCGCAGATCTATGGAAGTTTCGCGCGGAATCTCCTGACGCATCACGTCTACAGCTTTGCCGCGGAGCCCGGCCCATTTCCTCCATCACTCATTCGGCTTCCCGGCTATCCGCTGTTTCTTGTTGCGTGCTTCGTGATTGCTGGGGTGGGGAACTTTGCTGCTGCGCTGCGGATTCAGATCGCCGTGGACCTCGCGTCGTGCCTGATGCTGGCGGAGCTTGCAAGGGAGATGTTCGGCCGGCGAGCCGCACTCGTTTGCCTGCTTCTCGGCTGCCTTTGCCCGTTCACCGCGAACTACACGGCGGCACCGCTAACTGAGACGCTGACCTTGGCGAGCATCACGGTCACTTTCTTCTGCTTCCACCGATGGCAGCGTCAGTCGGGATTCGGCAACGCGTGGGTCTTCGGCATCGGCGCCGGGCTGGCAGCTTCGCTCCTGCTGCGGCCGGAGCAGGCGCTGCTCTCAGTGGCGGTGCTGCCAGCTATGGTGCTGATCGCGCTTCGACGATGCAAAGCGTACGCCGCCGAGGGCGCCAGAGTTTCGCCACGCGTGTTTGCTCCTGCCCTGATTGCGGCCGTGTGTCTTGTGTTGCCGCTGGTGCCCTGGACGGCGCGAAACTGGCGTACGTTCCATGTTCTGCAGCCACTCGCGCCGCGTTATGCGACCGATCCCGGAGAGGCCGTACCGCTTGGCTTTCAGCGCTGGTACCGTAGCTGGGCGATCGATTTTGCCTCGACCGAGGAAGTCTACTGGAACTACGACGGGACGGCGATCGCGTTGGCGGATCTTCCCGCCCGAGCCTTCGATTCACTCGATCAACGACGGCAGACAGCGAAGCTGCTGGAGGACTACAACCTGACGACCAGCCCGTCGCCACAGCTCGACGCCCGCTTCGAGGCGATTGCGCGCGAGCGGATCGCGCGAAGTCCGGCGCGTTATTACGTGTTTCTTCCCTTGGCGCGGCTGGGAAACATGCTGCTGAGGCCAAGGACCGAGTTGACGGGAATTCAACTGGCCTGGTGGCGATGGCGCGATAGCCACGCCCAGACAATCATGGGCGCAGCCTTGGGGAGTGTGAACCTGCTGTACCTCGTGCTGGGAATGATGGGATGGCGACGGTGGCGGAGGCTTGCTGATAGTGAAGATCGTGTGTTGCTGAGGGCCATGACCGCGTTTGTTCTGCTGCGATGCGCACTTCTGTTTACACTCGACAACTCCGAGCCGCGCTATACACTCGAATTCTTTCCGGTCCTGATCCTCTGGGCGTCTGCGCTCGCGGCCCGTCGAAGGCCGATTTCTAGCGGGTTGTCTTCGAGTCGGTCTTGATGGCATACCGCTTCGTGTTCACGCTTTGGTTGTAGCGGATGTGTGTGTAGAACGCGGTCTGCGTGTCTTCAGAGGTGAAGAAGAACTCCTGCTTAAGCGAAATCGCGCGCGTAGGATCGACCCAGATCGTAACGTGCGCGATGCTGTTCCGCTGGCTTGGGTCTTTGGCAACCAGATCGAGTTTCTCGACCGTCACCGTTCCCGAGCCGTCGTTGAGCGATTCGGCTCCCTGGTCTGTGATGTTCCAGGTCTTCTCCAGATCCTTGCCGCTGCCGCCGAAGCCCAGCGTCAGGAAGCTTTCGTACTGTGCCTGGTTGTTGCGGCCATCCATCTCGGTCAGGTGATTCGGCCCCGGATCGAAGAGCCGCAGACGACCTTCCTTGTACTCCACAATCTTCGCCTCCGGTGGCGAGAAGACGGCGCCCATCTGCAAGGCGTTTTCGGATTTCAGAAAATAAATCGAGCCGTTCTGCGTCGTGGTGTCGCGGATGACGCGCTGATAGAGCTCTTTGCGGAAGTCGGCCTCGGCAGACTTGAACTTCAGGCTGGCCGCGTCCATCTGCCGGAGGACCTCATTCAGGTGCGGAGAAGCATCCTGGCCGGACGCGGCAACGCTGCTGAACAAAACGCCTGTGAGCGAAAAGGTGGTCAATGCGAAGTGGCGCAGCATCATGGTTCGGAGCCTCGTGTGTTTCGATGCGTGAGGTCAGGAAAGGTCACTAGCGCAGCACCCAGACGTTATAGGCGATGACCTTGCCCGCGGCATCCTTGACCGGCTCGTAGTGCTCCAGATTGACCTCACCTGAGATCGGTTCAATCAGCCGCAGAAAAGCAGCCTGCCGCTGTGTCTCGGACTTCGCCGAAGCCATATCCTCCGCGCGAATCTGGTACATGAAGCGACTGCTGCCGTCGCGGCTTCTAGCCTCTTTGACCAACACCTCGCTCGATTGCAACGCGGTCGTCTCCACTGGCCGATCCTTGAAGTCGATCAAGCGCGGCGAGAGAAACAGAAAGATAAGAATCAGCGTCACCATGACGTCGTAGTGCAGGCTTCCACGATCATAAGTCCAGAAGAGATAGTGCCGCAGCAACTTAAACACGAACACCTCCACGCGCCGGCTGCTTGCTAATCACGGTCTCGCCACCCATGTAGGGCACCAGCACGTCCGGAATCCGAACCGTGCCATCCGCCTGCTGGTAATTCTCAAGCACCGCCAGGTAGGTCCGTCCCACCGCCAGGCCGCTGCCATTCAGCGTGTGCAGGAACTCCGCCTTCTTCGCGCCCTCTGGCCGATATCGGAGGTTCGCACGCCTCGCCTGGAAAGCCTCGAAGTTCGAGCACGAACTGATCTCGCGATATAGCCCCTGGCCCGGCAGCCAGACCTCCAGATCGTAGGTCTTCGCCGCGGCAAAGCCCATGTCTCCCGTACACAGCAGCATGCGCCGATAGGGCAACCCCAGCCGCTCGAGCACCGTCTCCGCATCACGCGTCAGGCCCTCATGCGCCGCCGCCGACTCCTCCGGCCGCACAAACTTCACCAGCTCCACCTTCTGAAATTGGTGTTGCCGAATCAGACCGCGCACATCCTTGCCGTAGCTTCCCGCCTCACTGCGGAAACACGGCGTGTACGCGGTATATGCGACCGGCAGCTCCGCCTCGTCGAGCGTTTCGTCGCGAAACAGATTCGTTACCGGCACCTCGGCCGTCGGGATCAGCCAGTGATCGCTCTCCTGGAAATCGCCCGGCACATACGCTCCCTTGTCGTCGCAGTGAAACAGATCCTCGGCAAACTTCGGCAGCTGTCCCGTTCCAAACAGGCTCTTCGAATTCACCATGAACGGCGGCAGTACCTCCGTATACCCGTGCTCCCGCGTATGCAGGTCCAACATAAAATTCGCAAGCGCCCGCTCCAACCGCGCCCCTTGTCCCATCTGCACCACAAAGCGCGACCCAGAGATCTTCGCCGCGCGCTCAAAATCAAGCACCCCCAGTCGCTCCCCAATCTCCCAATGCGGCAGGGCAGGGAAGTCGCACGTCGTCTGCTCACCCCAGACCTTCTCGACCCGGTTGTCGTGCTCACTCCTACCGACCGGAACGTCGCTTGCCGGCAGATTCGGCACAGACTGCATCAGGCTCCGCAGACGTTTATCCGCCAGCGCCGCCGTAGCTTCCAGCGCCTCCACCTCTGCCTTCATCGCCCTGGTCTGCTCTGTCAACTCCGTCGCATCGCCGCCAGATTTGCGCATCCCCGCAATCTCCCCAGTCAGCCGGTTGCGATCCGCCTTCAGGCCCTCCACTCGCGTAATTGCCCCTCGCCGCTCCGCATCAACGGCCGCAAAGTCGCCCAGCACCGCGGCTGCCTCCGCCCCGCGCGCACGCAGCCGTTCTTCCACCAGACCCAGGTTCGCCCGAACATATCCAAGATCAAGCATCAATTAAACATTCTAGCGTCCTGCCTCCACCAGTAGGAACTCCACACCCGCCATGTACCCTGTCATCATGCGACAGCTGGCCGCCGCCCTGCTTACCTTCGCCCTCGGTTTGCCTTCCTCTCCCGCTTATGCCGACGCCTACGGGGGCTCGCCGAAGCTGGTCATCGAACTCGTCATCGATCAGTTCCGCGGCGACTACCTCGACCGCTATCGCACCGACTTCAACACACCTTCCGGCTTCAATCTCTTCCTCAAGCGCGGTGCCTACTTTACCGACTGCTACTACGAGTACGCCAACACCATGACCGCCCCCGGCCACTCCACCATCGGCACCGGTGCCTACACCGACGGCCACGGCATCGCGCTCAACGAGTGGTGGGACCTCGACCGATCGACCACGCACCCCGTCTCCTCGGTGGAGGATGAGCAGTACCAGATCGTCGGCGATCACACTGCCAAAGATATCGGCACCTCGCCGCGCAACGAACTCGCCAGCACCCTCGGCGACGAAGTCGTTCTCGGCACGCGCGGCCAATCCAAGCTCTTCGGCATCTCCCTCAAGGATCGCGCCGCCATCCTCACCTCCGGTCACGCCTCGACCGGCGCCTTCTGGCTCGATCACACGTCCGGCCATTTCGTCTCCTCAACCTACTGGGGACCGCAGCTGCCCGCCTGGGTCCAGACCTTCAACACCGGCGGTCGCACCGAGCAGGCCCTCAAGGAAGCGAACGCCAAACCCGGCAACTTCTACGAAGAGGTCGGCGCCAACCCCGCCAGCGTCTCCTATCTGCTCGACTTCGCGCAGGCCTTGGTCGCCGCCGAAAAGCTGGGCCAGCATGAGACCACGGACGTCCTCACCATCAGCATCTCCTCAACCGACATCCTCGGCCATCGCGTCGGCCCGGACGCCCCGGAGCAGCGCGCCATGATCGACCGCATCGACGTCGATCTCAACAGCTTCTTCACCTGGCTCAACACGCAGATTCCGGGCGGCATGGGCTCGGTCTGGGTCTCGCTCACCGGCGATCACGGCATCGGCCCCACCCTCTCCGTCGCCGCGGCAGATCGCATGGCGGCCGCCCAGTTCAACCTTCCTAAAGCCATCGCCGCGCTCGATACCGCCCTCGACGATCGCTTTTCGCCTGGCAAAAATGTCCGCTACCTCCTCCAAAGTGAGCTGCCGTACCTCACGCTTGACCCACGCGCCTTCGCCAGCCAGAAGATCTCCGAACAGGCAGCCGAAGATGCCGTCGCCGAGCTATTGCCAGCAGCCGTCGCCGCAAGTTCGCCGGCAGAGAAAACCGGCCGCCTGCCCACCCGCCGCCTCGTCCGCCACACCTACACCCGCATCCAGATGGCCGCAAGCCAGCTTCCCCCAACGCCAGAAGGCAAGCGCATCGCCCAGAGCTACTCCCCTAACGGCGGCTGGTACGTCCTCTTCACTCCCGGCCTCTACGCGCAGACCTCCACCTCCGGCACCAATCACTACACGCCCTACAGCTACGACCGCCACGTGCCTCTCGCCTTCTTCGGTTCGCCCTTCGTTCCCGGGACCTACCACGGCGCCGTCGAACCCGTAGACATCGCCGCCACCTTTGCCTCTCTGCTACGCGTCAACCGCCCGTCTGCTGCCGTTGGCCGCGTCCTGACCGAAGCTCTTCGACCGGAGGAAACCGCCTCCCCAATCTCGAACAAAAAAGGGTCTCGATGACCGTCGCATCCACCGCGGCCGAGAAGCCGTCCAAGGGTCCGGATATGCGTGTCTCGATCGCTGGCATCGATCTTCGATCACCCGTCATCGCCGCCAGCGGCACCTTCGGCTACGGCCTGGAGTTCGAGGACATTCTCTCGCTCGATCGTATCGGCGCCTTTGTCACCAAGGGTCTCTCGCGCGAGCCCATGGCCGGCAATCCCTCGCCGCGCATCATCGAGACCGCCGCCGGCATGATCAACGCCATCGGCCTCCAGAACGTTGGCGTCCGCGCCTTCATCGACGACAAGCTCCCAAAGCTCCGGAAGATTAAAGGCCTCGTCACCATCGCCAATGTCTTCGGCTTCACCATCGACGACTGCGTCGAAGTCATCCACGCGCTTAACGACGCTGATGGCATCGCCATGATCGAGCTCAACGCCAGCTGCCCCAACACCAGCCACGGCGGCATGGTCTTCGGAACCAACCCCGATCTTCTGTCCGATCTCGTTCGCCAGACCAAAGCCGTCAGCCGCCTTCCGCTCATGGTCAAGCTCTCGCCGAACGTCACCTCCATTGGTCTCATGGCGCGCGTTGCTGCCGACGCCGGCGCCGACGCCCTCTCGCTCGTCAACACCTTCCTCTCCATGGCTATCGATACTGAGACCCGCCGGCCCCGCATCGCCAACGTCACCGGCGGTCTCTCCGGTCCGGCCATCAAACCCATCGCCGTCCGCATGGTGCACGAGGTCAGCAAAGCCGTCACGTTGCCGATCGTCGGCATGGGCGGCATCCTCAACGAGAAAGACGTGGTCGAGTTTCTGCTCGCCGGAGCCACCGCCGTCGAAGTTGGTACAGCCAGCTACGCCGATCCACGCGCCGTCGAAAACGTGGCCACCGGCCTTATGAAATGGTGCACCACCCATGCGGTCCAGCGTGTCTCTGAGCTCACCGGCGCCGTCGTCCTCTAATCAGGAGCCTGCTAAGCAAGCATCTGTTCTTTTATTAACTACAACCCAACCTCGTTATAAACCAGTTCGTCATCTCGACCGAAGCGAAGCGCAGTGGAGAGATCCCTGTACCTCGCTTCTTTGCTCTATACCCTTTGACCGCCTTCCGAATCTATTCCGCCAGGTTCCAGCCAGCAGCCGCCGCAACTCGGCGCTCTTCGAGCAGAGCCGCCACAGGAAACATTGTGAAGATCGCGACCGCTAGACATGGAGGGTCGAACTCCTCACGTACATGTGTGCACCGACAGTCTAGCCCACGGCCGTTCAGCCGATCACCTCCGCGCTTGCCATGGCCGGATCCTCATCTAAACTCGATTCCGTGACCACCCCCAGCGATCTCAAGCCAATCCGGCGCGCTCTTCTCTCCGTTACCGATAAATCCGGCCTCATCGCCTTCGCCCGCACTCTGGCCTCCTTCGGCGTGGATCTGGTCTCAACCGGTGGCACCGCCCGCACCCTCCGCGAGGCCGGCCTCGACGTCCGCGACATCGCCGACCTGACCGGCTTTCCCGAGATGCTCGATGGCCGCGTTAAGACGCTTCACCCAAAAGTTCATGGCGGCATCCTTCACATCCGCGGCAACGCCGAGCATGAAGCCTCGATCGCCGAACACGCTATTCAACCGATCGACATGGTTGTCGTCACTCTGTATGCCTTTGAAGCAACCTCGACCAAACCGGGTGTTTCCATGCACGAACTCATCGAAAACATCGATATTGGCGGCCCGTCTATGGTGCGTTCTGCCGCAAAAAACTTCGAAGATGTCGCCATCGTCACCAGCGTCGCGGAGTACTCCGCCCTCACTACCGAACTTCAAGAGAACGGCGGCGCCCTCAGCCGCGCCTCTCGCTGGCGCCTGGCCAAGCAGGCCTTTGCCACCACTGCAGCGTATGACGTCGGCATCGCCACCACGCTGGAAGCGCTTGCCGAAGCCTCACCCAACACCCCCGCCAGCTTCGCAGAGGATGTGCTGCCGCCGACGCTGCGCCTGGTCTACCCCCTCGCGAACACCCTCCGTTACGGGGAAAATCCGCACCAGAAAGCGGCTCTCTACCTCGACGGCAGCGGCAAGGGGATCGCTGCTGCCCGCCAGCTGCAGGGAAAAGAGCTCTCTTACAACAACCTTGTCGATCTTGACGCCTGTTGGGAGCTCGCCAGCGAGTTTGACCCGAGCGCCGAAGCAGCCATCGCCATCATCAAGCACACCAACCCCTGCGGTGCCGCGACCGGCCAGACAGTCCTTGAGGCTTACACGCGAGCTCTGGAAGCGGATCTGATCTCCGCGTTCGGCGGAGTGATCGGCAGCAATCGCGAGATCAACGGCGATGCGGCCGAGGAGATCGCGAAACTCTTCGTTGAAGCGATTGTTGCGCCTTCTTTCACACCCGAGGCTCTCACCCGGTTTGCCGTGAAGAAGAATCTTCGCCTTCTGGCGATCAACCCTGCCGACACCAGGCGAGTCTACAAGCAGGTCTCCGGCGGCATGCTGGTGCAGGATGCCGACCACCATCGTGTGCGGGACGCGGATCTTACCTTCCCCACCGATCGCAAGCCATCGCCTGAAGAGCTGCGCGCTCTGCTGTTTGCCTGGAAGATCGCCAAGCACGTCAAATCGAACGCGATCGTTTACGCCCGGGCCATCGGAGCAAGGGCAGACGGCGAGATCTTCGGGCAGACAGTTGGCGTTGGCGCCGGTCAGATGAGCCGGGTCGACGCCGCCAAGTTCGGCGCCCAGAAGGCGGTTCTTCCGCTCGCCGGAACAGTCGCCGCATCGGACGCCTTTTTTCCGTTTCCGGACGGGCTCGAGGTGGTCGCGACCGCCGGGGCGACCGCCGTCATCCAGCCTGGAGGCTCGGTTCGCGATCCCGAGGTTATTGCCGCCGCCAACCGGCTGGGCGTAGCCATGGCGTTTACTGGCGTTCGTCACTTTCGCCATGGCTAGACAGCCAGCAGATTTCTCTCATACCGGCCATAGCTAGCGCCCGTCGGGAACCTCCTCCTCTTCCGTGGTGGTCAGGTGAAAGCCGGATCCATCTATAATCCGGCCAGACGATCTGCGTCAGGCGCCCCCTGCATCCAAGGCCTCAAGCTTTCCGTCTAATGAGTGCGGCTATCTTTGTTCACCTCGTCAGGACCCCTATGACTCTGTTTCACAGCGCATGCACTGTCCGTCTCCGAGCGCTTGCTGCTTCAGCGCTGTTCCTGGCGGTCGCGTCGTCGGCGCAGACGCCGGTTAAGCCGCAGGCTCCGAACCCCGGCCCTGGCGGTTTGGACCGCAGCGCTTCCTACTACCATTACGGTCTAGCGCATCTGTACGAGAACATGGCAGTCAACGCCGGCCGCAGCGATTACGCCTCGCAGGCCATCGACGAGTACAAACTCGCGCTCGCGGCGGATCCAACCTCAAAAACCTTGCAGGATGGGCTGGCTGATCTCTACTTCAAGCTCGGCCGCATTCGCGAAGCGGTTACGGCTGCACAGCAACAGGTCACCAAGAACCCGAACGATCTGCAGGCGCATGAGCTTCTGGGCAAGGTCTATCTTCGATCGCTCGGCGATATGCAGACGCAGCAGTCCGGAGAGATGCTGCAGCTTGCCATCGCGGAGTACGAAAAGCTCATCCAGCTGAAGCCAGCCGACATCGAGACGCATCTTCTGCTCGGCCAGCTCTATGGTTTAAATCACGACTCGGCGAAGGCGGAGGCTCAGTTTAAGGGCGCGCAGAAGATGGATCCGAACTCCGAAGAGGTGGTGCTCAATATTGCGCGGCTTTACACCGAACAGGGAGACTTCCGCCGTGCCGCGGAGGTTCTGGCGGCCGTCCCGCAGGAAGACCAGACCGCACGAATCGAGTTCGCTCTTGGTGCCAGCTACGACCAGCTGAAGAGACCCAAGGAGGCTGCCGCAGCCTACCGTGCGGCGCTCGATCTAGACCCTGAAAACGCGCTCGATACCGAACGTGGTCTGGGCAATGCACTTCTGCTCGACGGCCAGCTTGACGAAGCGCGTAAGGTCTTCAACCAGATCGTCGCCTCCGAACCACAGGATGCGCAGTCCCAGATTCGCATCTCCGAGATCGAGCGGCGTCAGGGTCACTATGAGCAGGCGCTCGAGACTTTGAACAAGGCCAAGGCGCTGGTGCAGGACTCGACCGAGCTCAGCTACAACGAAGCTCTTATCTACGATTCGCTCGGTCGGTACGATAACGCTCTCAACGCACTCAAGCAGTTGCTCGCGGCCTCGAATCACCCCGACGGCAACTATACCGATCCCGAAAAGTCGAATCGCTTTCTCTTCCTTGACCGCCTGGGCGCGATCGAGCGGGAACAGGGGAAAACGGCTGAGTCCATCGGCTACTACAAGCAGATGACGGCGCTCGGTGGAGAGTTCGCCTTGCGCGGCTACCAATCGCAGGTCGACACCTATCGCGAGGCGCACCAGCAGCGCGAGGCGACGGCCGTTGCCGAAGATGCTGCGAAGGTTCTGTCAAAGGATCGCGGTGTCCAGCTCATGTACGCTGGCCAGCTCGCCGATACCGGAAAGCCCGAGGAAGGCTTCGCTCTTGCGCGAACACAGCTGAAAAACACTTCCGAAGATCGCGAAGTCTATCTCGCGCTAGCGCAGATGGACGTACGCCTGAAACGCTGGGCTGATGCCGAAGCAGAGCTGAGCAAGGCGATGACACTCGCCAGCAAGCCAGACGAAAAGCTGAACATCTACTTCCTCCGTGGAACGCTTTACGATCGGCAGAAGCTCTACGATCAGGCCGAAGAAAACTTCTCAAAGGCGTTGGCGATTGATCCGCAGAACCCAACCATCCTCAACTACGTTGGCTATATGCTTGCCGATCGCGGCGTGCGTCTGGCCGAAGCAACCGCCATGATCCGCAAGGCGGTTGACCTCGATCCACAGAACTACGCCTTCCTGGACTCGCTCGGGTGGGTGTATTACAAGTCCGGCCAGTACCCGCAGGCTGAGCAGTATCTGCGGCAGGCCATCGAGCGATCCAGTTCGGATCCTACGGTGCATGATCATCTGGGCGAGGTGTACGAGAAGACCGGCCGCCTGAAGCTGGCGGTTGAACAATGGGAGCGATCGATGACGGAGTATGCGCATTCGCTTCCTGCCGATGCGGATCCCGAAGATGTGTCCAAGGTTCAGCACAAGCTGCAAAACGCCAGAGTCAAGCTGGCCAGGCTCGGCCCCGTTCCCGCGACGGCCAAGACCGCCAAACCGTAGTCTCCCGTAAAGTAGGAAGGTATGATTCCCGATTGGCTCCATCCCTGCGCTGTCACGACGGCAGAGGGGGACCCGCTACTCGATCGCGTCTACCTGGCACGCTTGAAGCCGGCCAGCACAGCTTTTCGCCGGGACCGCGAGCGCATCGTTCAATCGCGGGCCTTTCGTCGGCTGGCAGGGAAGACGCAGGTTTTTACCAGCCGCGCCTCCGATCACTTCCGCTCGCGCCTTACACACACCATTGAGGTCTCGCAGATCGCCCGCGACGTCGCCAGCCGACTCGGTCTCAACGAAGATCTTGCCGAGACGCTGGCCCTGGTTCATGACATCGGCCATCCACCTTTCGGGCACGCCGGCGAGCGAGCTCTTGACGAGTGCCTGCAGCGGCATGGTCTGCGCTTTGACCATAACCTGCACGCTCTTCGCATCTGCGAGCACTTTGAGCAGCGCTATGCCGCCCATCGCGGCCTGAACCTCACCCTTGGCGTTCGCGAAGGCATTATTAAGCACTCGCGCGACTACACCGCCGCGCAGCACCCGGAGCTGTCACCGTACTTTCTCGATCAGCGGCCACCGCTTGAAGCGCAAATCATCGACCTCGCCGACGAGATTGCCTATTTGACGGCCGATCTCGATGATGGGCTCGAGTCAGGCCTGCTGGAGATCGATCACATCCGGCGCCACGTCTCGCTCTTTGAGAGCTGCTTCACCATGGTCGACCGTATGCACCCGGGCACCAGCGAGAAATACCTCTTCAACGAGGCGTTGCAATGGATGCAGAACACCCTCGCCGACGATCTTGCCGAAAGCACGGCCGCCAACGTCGCTGCGATTGGAGCGCAGTCGCTGGCCGACATTCGTCGACATCCGGCCAGACTTGCGCTCTTCTCTCCCGCGGTTGAGCGACAGCGGCTGGAGGAAAAGCGCTACCTGTACAACACCCTGTACAGCTGCCCTCACCTCACCGTCGAGCACGACAAGGCTGAGGAGGTCGTCAAGGCGCTCTTTGACTTCTGGATCGACGACCCCGGTGAACTGCCGCAGAGCTATATCGATGAGATCGCCGAGGAGGGGCTCGCGCGCGTGGTCGCAGACTACATTGCCGGCATGACGGACAGCTTCATCCTGCACCAGTACGCTCTCATCAAGCGCACCGTGCGGCACTGATCCACCAGGACCAGACCGAAACGATCCGCTACGATAGCCGATATGGCTCCTCAGCAAAAGCGCGCTCTCGTTACCGGAGGCGCAGGCCTCATCGGCTCTCATATCGTCGATCTTCTTCTCCGCGAAGGTTGGACGGTGCGCATCCTTGACAACCTGGAGCCGCAGACCCACAAGCACGGCAAGCCCGAGTGGGTAAATCCCGCGGCCGAGTTCCGGCAGGGCAACGTACAAGACGCCGACACCATGCTGGCCGCTCTCGAGGACATCGATGTCGTCTTCCACGAGGCGGCCTACGGCGGTTACATGCCCGAGATGGCGAAGTACGTCCTCGTCAACAGCTTCGGCACGGCGCAGATGCTCGAGCTCATTCGTGACCACCAGCTTCCGATTCGCAAGGTCGTCGTCGCCAGCTCCCAGGCTGTCTACAGCGAGGGTGCGGCGATGTGCCCGGAGCACGGTGCCGTAGTTCCGTTGCTTCGACCCGCCGAGCAGCTGCGCGCCGGCGACTTCAGCGTTCACTGCCCAATCTGTAGTAAACCAACGACGTCCATTCCCACTCCTGAAGCCACGCCCGGCGGCGGTGAAACGGTTTACGCCCTGACCAAGGTCGATCAGGAGCGTCTCGTTCTCCTCTGGGGTAAGCAGACCGGCATTCCGTCTGTTGCGTTGCGTTACTCCTGCACCTACGGCCCGCGCCAGTCGCTCTTCAATCCTTACACCGGGGTGATTGCAATCTTCTGCACGCGCCTGCTCAACCATCAGCCTCCCGTGATGTATGAGGACGGAAACCAGACGCGTGATCTGTGCTTCGTCGAGGACATCGCTCGCGCCAACCTGCTGGTGGCCACTACGGACATGCTCGATGGCCTGCCGGTCAACGTCGGCAGTGGCCGCGCAACCAGCGTCCGCGACCTCGCAACCATTATCGCGGACCAGCTGGGCGTCAATCTCGCCCCGCTTGCTCGCGGTGAGTTCCGCCCCGGCGAAATCCGGTCGCTCATCTCGGACATCACTCGCATTCGCTCCGTCGGGTACGAGCCTCAGACCACGATCGAGCAGGGCATTGCTCGCTATGTTGCTTGGATCAAGACTCAGGGATCGGTCGAAGACTACTTTTCGAAGGCTGAAGCGGGCCTGCGCGCGAAGGGAATCGTCCAGAGCGTCAGCGCCTAAAGCGTTCGCGGGCCGCCGGCCGCTGCCCACAGGGAGCGCGCTGCAGGGGGTTACTACTGATGGCTACCTACTTGCCAGCCAAGAGAGTCCCTTCCGCCGGTCTGCGCGTCTATCCGGAAGGAGGCTCCGTGCCGCTGCGTGCCTGTCCGCCGATGTGTATCAGCCGTTTGCGCCGGCTGTTGCCGCTTTCGGCGATGATCTTCGTGGCGTTCTCCCGTCTGCACTCCCAGGCGCCGTCGCAGGCGGCCGGCAATGCCGTGAGTGGCCGCGTTCGCAACGCGAGAACCGGCGCCGCGATGGCCCGTGTGCTGGTTCAGGCAAATGGCCACTCCGCCTTCACTACCGCCGAAGGTCGCTTTCAACTAACCGACCCGAATCCGATCACGAGCGTACAGTTCACCAAGCCAGGCTTTGCGCTCAGCCCCGAGCAGAGAGATTCGCAGATGCTCAATCTCCCAGGCTCCGGTGCGTTGGGCACGCTTGAGGTTGAGCTCTGGCCGGAAGCCGTTCTCACCGGTACCATTACCTCGCCGGAGGGTGATCCGCTGCCCCACATCGCGGTCACGGCGCAGCGGTTCCTCTACCAGAACGGCGCTCGACAGGCGCAGGCTGCGGGCTTCACGCTCACAGACTCGCACGGCAGCTTCCGGCTGCCTGTGCCGGCCGGCGACTACTTCCTTGAGACTCGCTATGCCGCTCCCGACTTCAGCCGTCCCCTCGCAGTCCTTCCGGCCGAGCTGCCCAGCCATGCATCGAATGACGGTCCAGGAGCCATCCACATCGGCAGTGGGCAGGAGCTGCACTTCGCTCTGCATGCCCAGACAGCCGCTGTCTTTCGTGTCACGCTTCCCATCGACGGCAGCACCGCGCAGCGAAGCCCCGCCATCACCGTCACCACGTCTGAAGGGGCTAGCTTCCAGCCACCACGCCGAATGACCCCGGACGGGGTAACGCTCGATCTGCCCTCGGGCGTCTACGGTCTTTTCGCGCGCTTCACCGCCCCTGAGGGTGAGCGTGTCGGCCAGGCCACGCTCACCGTACCAGACCACGACCTGACCGCCCCTCCGCTCCATTTAGACCCATCGTCGATCGTTCCCATAGTGGTCACGGCCAAGCCTGTCGCCGGGGGCGCCAGTGCGGCAATCAACTCAGGTCCGCCTGAGGGCGCGGGTCTCAACCTGCAACTCGAGCCCGTCGCCGCCATTCCTTCCGCAATTGGCGAAACGCTGGTTCACACCGTCAACCGGGGCAGCGCGGGTGCAGTTTTCTCCGTCGCGCCAGGGTCGTATCGCCTTTCCGGTGGCGATGCCTCAGGATGGGTCATCGACACTGCCAGCTTTGGCGGCGTAGACCTGCTTCGGAAGGATCTTGTGATCGGCCCGAATGTAGGTGCTGAACCGATCCGCATCGAGGTGAGCCGTGCGACCGGCACCCTCACCGGTGTCACGCGCGCGGGCGGGGTACCCACTGAGTGTTGGATTGTCCTCGCCGGCGATCCCGGCACCTTCCCCCGCTTCCTTCTGCGCCGCAGCGATACCGGCGGACAGTTCAGCATCGGTGCTCTTCCGTTCCGGCGTTTCCATCTCCTCGCGCTGCCTCTGCTGTACTCCGCCGATTTCGCGAACTTCGGCGTTCTCGACCAATTCAACACATATCTTCAGACCATCTCGGTGACCGCTTCCTCCACAGTTCCGCTCACGTTGGACGCCGTCCCCGCGCACGAGCTTTACCCATGAACCTCCATGTCGGAAGCCCGCGACTGAGTCTCGTCCTGACCGCCCTCCTGAGCGCCTTCGACCGACTCTCAGCGCAGGCGCCTCCTCTTGTGAGGCCGGCGTTCCACGTCGACGGCGTCGTGCTTGCGCAGGGCAAGAACGTTCCCGTGCCTCGTTGCCACCTTTCGATTCGCCTCGAAGGCGAGCGCACTGATCGCCGGCAGTTCGGCGGGGCAGATGGAACCATCACCGCGACGACCGACACTGAGGGGCACTTCTCCTTCGATCTTCCAAGCGAGGGAAGCTGGCAATTGAGTGCCTCGGCCGCTGGCTTCCGGACGCAGTTCCTCAACGAGCACGAAGGCTTCTCGAGCGCCGTCGTGCTCCATTCCGGCTCTACGGCACCCTCTCTCATCTTTCATCTGGAGCCGGACTCAACCGTCTCTGGCGTCGTTCGCGATGAGGCCGCCGATCCTGTGCGCAACGCCGTGCTCTCACTTGAGCCGGTGCGATCGGCGCCAGGCCCGGGTAGCCGTCGCTTTCGCGCCACCACCGATGACCGTGGCCACTATGAGATCGCCGGTATCGCTCCAGGCACGTACAAGGTCTCAGTTCAGGCCACGCCCTGGTACACCAGCGGACCGCTGGGACGATCTACGGGCGGTCCTCCCCAAGCGACGCCGGCCGGTGACCCGCAGTTCGACGTCGTCTATCCGCTCACCTGGTACCCCGGCGTACTCGATCGCGACGCCGGCGGAGACGTCAGTCTGCGGGGCGGGGAAGACCTGCAGATCAGCTTCAGCCTGCTTCCGATTCCAGCCGCGCACCTGCGCCTGCCAGCACCTGCATCCGCAGGATCTGTCGCTTTGTCGACTCCGACGATTGAGCGAATCGAGCACGGCCAGCCTAGCGGAATCTCATCGCCGATCTCCGCTGCCGCCGGCCAGCTTGACTTTGGCAGCCTCGCCCCTGGGCTCTACCGGGTCAACACACCGGGGTCCGACGGCAACGGCGTAAGCTCTTTCCTGCACATTGCAGCTGGCGCGACCGTCTCACTCGCCGCCGCCGATACTGCCGGCGCAGCCGACGTGATCGTTCACATCGACGGCGACGATCCATCCGCCCACCCGCAGATTGTTCTCACCGACGTTACAGATGGGTCTGTCTTCACCAGCTTCTCCGGCAGCGCCTTCGGTCTCCGCCGCCGATTCCAGCCCGACGCCAAGCCGACCGAAGACTCCCCCGAACGTCATCTCACGGTGCCCGCCGGGCAGTACCAGGTCACGCTCGCCGGCGACCCCGATCTCTACCTCACCACCGTCACCCTTAAAGGCGCGGCCATTGCCAGCCGCGTCGTCACTCTTCCCGGCGGCCCCGCAACCTTGACCCTCAACGTGGCCCGCGGCCGCGCCTCGGTCATTGGACACGCTGTCCTTGTAGGCAAGCCTGTTGACGGTGCAATGGTCATGCTAGTCCCCACCACCTTCGGCCAGCCTGGCGCGATCGATCTCCTCCGGCGCGACCAGAGCAACACCGATGGCAGCTTCGAATTAGCGGACGTCATCCCTGGTAACTACATTCTTTTCGCCATCGACCGCGGCTGGACTGTCAATTGGCATGATCCCGCTACGCTCAACCGCTATCTCGTTCATGGCACACCACTTTCGCTCCAGCCACGCAGTAAGGTGCAGCAGGAGATCCCGGCCCAGGCACCTTGAGCAGGTAGATCTTACGAGCGCGACCTACGCCTGCCTTTGTACAAGAGAGTATTGAGGCATCAAAGGCCTTGCCGATACGCAGCGCTATTTATTTCCAGAAATCTGGCGTCCCCGACGGGATTCGAACCCGTGTTACCGCCGTGAAAGGGCGGTGTCCTGGGCCACTGGACGACGGGGACGCACGACCACTGCAGAACTTCCACCCAAAGTCCCACATCCTCCACGCTATCATAGGTGCCGTTGCCGTCCAATCGCGCGCATGACAAATCCATCCCTCCCTTCACACACCGCGCAAACGTCTCTCGCTACTCCCGAATCGCACGGCCCACGCCACCGCGCACTGGCCTCCTTCCGGTACCTCGATCTGCTGACGTCGGCCTTTGTGGCTATCCTTCTGGTCTCCAATCTTGTCGCACAAAAGGTCTGCCTGATTGGCGGCTTCGCCATCTCCGGCGCCATCCTCTTGTTCCCCGTCACCTATATCTTCGGAGACATCTTTACCGAGGTTTACGGCTTCGCCGCTTCCCGCCGCGCCATCTGGATCGGCTTCTTCGCCACCCTTCTGCTCTACGGCGTGAGCGCCATCACCATTGCCCTTCCATCCGCGCCAGGCTGGCAGAACCAGCAGGCCTTTGCCACTGTCTTTGGGTTCATCCCCCGCCTCCTCGCCGCCTCGCTGGTTGCCTTCTGGGCCGGCGAGTTCGCCAACTCTTACGTCATGGCCCGCATGAAGCTCCTTACCGAAGGTCGTGCCCTTTGGTCCAGGACCATCGGTTCCACCGTCATCGGCCAGGCAGTCGACACAACCCTGGTCATAACCCTCACCTTTGTCGGCACCGTCTCCGCTGCCACCCTGCTCAATATGATCGGTACCGGATATGTTCTGAAGGTCGCGTATGAGGTACTCGCCACACCACTTACCTATCTCGTCATCAACGCTCTTAAGCGCGCTGAACACTCTGATCCGCTCGATCGCACCGAGTCCTTCAACCCATTCGCGTTTCTGGGCTAGGATCTGTGTGAGCCATGTCAATAAATTCTTAGAACCCAGCGTGGCCTCTGGTCATCTAGTGAGTGAACATCATTGCGACTGTCTTCGCGAAAAGCCTGGCGCACAGGAAGTCTGCTCATCTTGATCTATGTCGCTTCGCCTGACACATCGTCACGGTCTAGCGTTCTAAGGAGTGTCCGTTGATCTCGTTCTCTCGTCTTGGCGAACTCTCTCGTCCCTTCGTCGTCACCGTGCTCGGTGCGTCAACGTTTCTCCTCGGCTGCACGGAAAAGAAGGTCGTCGTTGCGGCGCCGCAGGCCATGCCCGTCCAGGTCAGTACCGTTGCTCTCGATCCCGTGCCCTCAAGCGACACCTACGTCGCCACCATCAAGAGCCGCCGTTCCTCGACCATGCAGCCGCAGGTCGATGGCAATCTCACCCGTATCTTTGTGCACTCTGGCCAAGCCGTCAAAGCCGGCCAGATCCTCATGCAGATCGATCCGCTTCGGCAGGTTGCGAACGTGCAATCGCAGCAGGGAACCGAAGCGCAGAAGCGCGCTGTCTATCAATACAACCAGGCGGAGGTCGATCGACAGCGCAAGCTCTTCGAAGCCGGTGTCACCTCGCGTCAGTCCTATGACCAGGCCACGCAGGCCTTTCAGAACTCCGAAGCCGATCTCGCATCCTCGACCGCTCTCACCGGCTCCCAGAAACAGCAACTCGCCTATTACCAGATCCGCGCGCCCTTCAGCGGCGTCGTCGGCGATATTCCCGTCCACCTTGGCGACTACGTCTCCTCGACCACCGTTCTCACCACAGTCGACGAGATCGCTGATCTCGAAGCCTACATTTACGTTCCCACCGAGCGAGTCGATCAACTGAAGCTCGGCTTGCCGGTCTCCATTCTCGATACCGACGGCCACATCCTTGCCTCGACCAAGATCGACTTCCTCTCTCCGCAGGTCGATACCTCGCTCCAGGGCATCCTCGCCAAAGCAACTGTTCCACGTTCGTCCGAAGTCCTGCGCAACGCCCAGCTCGTCAAGGCGCGCATCACCTGGAACACCAAACCTGCGCCAACCGTTCCCGTTCTCGCCGTGACCCGCATCGGCGGCCAGCCGTTCGTCTACGTCGCCCAGGGGAAAGACGGCGGCTACACCGCGCACCAGGTTGCCGTTACCCTCGGCAACACTGTCGGCAACGCGTACCCGGTTGTCAGTGGTCTCGTTCTCGGGCAAAAGGTGATCACCTCCGGTCTTCAGTTCCTGCAAGAAGGCGCTCCCGTCAAGCCGCTCGGCTAGTTCCATCGCCGCTCGGCTCTCCGTCGCTCTACCCCGCGCGCCTTCTCTGTCCGCGGCTCCAGAAAGCCTGCCGCCGTGTCCCTGATGGCAGCGGCCACCAAGAATCGAGCCCTCCGTGTTCGTCGACTTCTTTATTCGCCGTCCCATCTTCGCTACCGTCTCTGCACTGCTCATCGTGCTCGTCGGCGCTATCTCCATTCCGTCGCTACCCATCTCGCTCTATCCGCAGCTCGCGCCGCCGCAGGTCGTGGTCACCTCCAACTACGTCGGCGCCAACTCGCAGATCGTTGAGTCGGCCGTCACCATCCCGCTTGAGCAGTCCATCAACGGCGTCGAAGGCATGCGCTACATGTCCTCTACCAGCTCGAATGACGGCACCAGCTCCATCACCGTCACCTTCGATACCGGCTACGATCTCAACATCGCCGCCGTAGACGTGCAGAATCGCGTCGCCTCTGCCCAGGGCCGCCTTCCCGCCACCGTCAACAACACCGGTATCTCCATCACCAAGGCCAACAGCAACTTCGTCATGGCGGCCGGCTTCGTCTCCCCCGATAACTCCCTCTCGCCCGCCTTCATCTCGAACTACCTGGACGTCTATGTCTCGGATGCCCTCAAGCGTGTGCCCGGCGTCGGTGCCGTCATCATCTTCGGCGAACGCAAATACGCCATGCGCGTCTGGCTTGACCCCGCCCGCCTCGCCGCTCGCAGCCTCACGGCACTCGATGTTTCAAACGCTCTCAGCGAGCAGAACGTTGAAGTCGCAGCGGGCCAGCTCGGCCAGCCACCGTCCGACTCCAAGCAGAGCTTCCAGATGGCCGTCCGTGTTGTCGGCCGCCTCTCCGATCCCAAAGAGTTCGAAAACATCATCCTCAAGAACTCGACCTCCGGCGGAGTCGTTCTTCTCAAAGATGTGGGGCATGCCGACGTTGGCGCCGAAAATTACAATACCGAGCTCAAGTACTCGGGCCGCAGCGCTGTGGGTGTCGGTGTCCAGCAGCTTTCTAACGCCAACGCCCTTGACGTCGATAAACGGTGTCGCGCCGTTCTCAAAGAACTTGAGAAATCCTTCCCGCCCGGCCTGAAATACACCATCGCCGTCGATACCACCACCGTCATCAGCGAGTCGGTTAGCGAAGTTATCACCACCCTGATCGAAGCCATCATCATCGTCGTTGTCGTCATCTTCCTCTTCCTGCAGGACTGGCGCGCAACCCTCATTCCAGCCATCACCATTCCCGTCTCGCTCATCGGCACCTTCGCGTTCATCAAGATCTTTGGCTTTTCCATCAACTCGCTTACCCTCTTCGGCATCACGCTTGCCACCGGCCTCGTCGTTGATGACGCTATCGTCGTGATCGAGAACGTTCAGCGCCATCTCTCAGGCGATGTCATCGCGCCACCTCCCTCGCCCGCCGCCGCCGGTCTGACCCCTTCAGACATCTCGGCTCGGCACACAGCGCCCTCCGCCAATCACGATCCGGACGGAAAGATGGAAGCCGTCGTTCACGACCCGCACGAAGCCACCAGCGTCGCCATGGCGGAGGTCACCAGCGCCGTCATCGCCACCTCGCTCGTTCTCATCAGCGTCTTTGTCCCGGTCAGCTTCTTCCCCGGCACTACGGGCATCCTCTACAAACAGTTCTCGCTGACCATCGCCTTCTCGATCGCCATCTCCGCCTTCAACGCGCTTACACTTTCGCCCGCCCTCGCGGCCCTCTTTCTTCGTCCCGAGCAGCATAAAACTGGCATACTCGGCGCCCTCCTTAATCCCATCGACCGCGGCATCAAGGCCCTTGGCCGTCTCTATGCTCGCGCCGTCACTTTCTTCGTGCGCATCCGCTACGCCGTCATCGCGCTCTTCTTCGCCTCACTCGCCGGCACGGCGTACATGTACACGCACGTGCCCACCGCCTTCATCCCGCAGGAAGACCAGTCCTACTTCCTTTGCATCATCCAGACCCCGCCCGGCGCCTCTCTCGCCTACACCTCAGAGTTCGCCGACCGCGTCTCCGCCGCCATCGCAAAGAACCAGGGCGTCTTCGGCACCTTCTCCGTTATGGGTTTCTCGCTCGCCGGTGGGTCGTCGCCAAACCAGGGCATCATCTTCGCCCCGCTCAAACCCATCGGTGAACGCACCAAACTCGGTGAGAAGTTCACCGCCCACAACATCGTCGGCGAGGTCGCACCACGCCTCTTCGGCGTTCCCGGCGGCATCGCCGCTGCGTTTGAGCCACCCGCCGTCTCCGGCATCGGCTCCGTCGGCGGCTTCCAGTTCATCCTCCAGGACGCCGGCCGCAATACCTTCGCCGACATCGATCGCATCGCCCACACCATCGTCGCCCAGGCCACCACGAGCGGGCAGTTCTCGACGATGCAAACCACCTTCACCGCCAATGATCCGCAGGTGCTCGTCAGCATCGATCGAGAAAAAGCCAAGGCCATCGGTGTCCCCTTCAACCAGATCTCGCTCGCCATGGGCGTCTTCATGGGCTCGGCCTACATTAACGATTTCGATTTCAACAATCGCTCCTACCGCGTCTACCTTCAGGCCGATCAGCAGTTCCGCCGCAACTCTGGCGATCTCCGCTCCTACTATGTCCGCTCCGATACGGGCCAGATGATTCCGCTCGATAATCTCGTCAGCATTCAGGAGACCTCCGGCCCGCAGGTCATCAACCACTACAACCTCTTCCGCTCGGCGGAGATCGATGGCTCCGGCTCTGCTGGCATCTCCTCCGGCCAGGCCCTCATCAACATGCAGAACCTGGCGAAGAAATACATGCTGCAGGGCATGACCTACTCCTGGACCGGTCTCGCGCTGGAAGAGATTGAGTCCGCCGGCAAGACCATCATCATCCTCGCCCTCGGCATCCTCGTCGTCTATCTCACGCTCTCCGCCCAATACGAGTCGTTTGCCCTTCCGTTCATCATTCTCCTCTCCGTTCCCACCGCCATCCTCGGCGCGCTCTCGCTCGTCGCCGCGCGCGGTCTGGTCGATGACGTCTATGTGCAAATCGGTCTTGTCATGCTCATCGGCCTCTCGGCTAAGAGCGCCATTCTCATCATCGAGTTTGCCGAGCAGCTCCTCGGTCAGGGCCGAAGCATCATCGACGCCGCTATCGAGGCCTCCGAACTGCGCCTCCGCCCCATCCTCATGACCTCCATCGCCTTCATCCTCGGCGTTCTTCCGCTTTATTTCGCCACCGGAGCCGGTGCACTCGGCCGTCACTCCGTCGGCACCGCCATCGTCGGCGGCATGGTGCTCTCCACCTTCCTCAACCTTTTCTTCATCCCCATCCTGTACATCGTGCTGAAAAGCTTTCTCGCTTTGTTCGCGAAAAAGCAGCCAGTCTCATCCACTCCACCGCCAACCCGCATCAATCCCGGCCATGAACTTCCTGCCCGCACCGCCTAAGGTGCGAGCACGATTTCATTGTGGTGTCATTCTGAGCGGAGCGAAGAACCCCCGCATTTCGTTTTCATCCGCGGAGCGAAGCGACTCGAAACACAGCAGCGGCTATTTCAGCTGCTGCTGCAAGGTCCCAATCTTCGCCCACGGGTCCTTCTTCAGCCGCCCCTTCCACTCCGGAAATCCATCCACCCGAAACACCGGCCGCGTCTCCGCGTGCAGCTCACTCCACGCCAGCGGCATACTCACGCCCAGGCCCGCCCGCGCACGCGACGAGTACGGCGCCACCGCTGTCGCCCCCCGCTCATTCCGCAGATAGTCCAGATAAATCTTCCCCACCCGCGCCGCCTTGGTCATTCTAGACAGATACTTCGTCGGAGCCGCGCGTTCCATTTCGAGCACAAAGCTGTGCGCCCACTCCTTTACGGTCGTCCAGTCGAACGCCGCCTCGGTCGGCACGACAACATGCAGCCCTTTGCCGCCGGTCGTCTTTAGAAAGCTCTCGAGCCCCCGCGCCTTCAGTCGCTTCCGTACCTCATCCGCCGCCGTCGTCACATCCCGCCACGCCAGCGACTCATCCGGATCCAAATCAAAGATCACCCGATCCGCATGCTCCAGATCCTCATTGGTCGACCCCCACGGATGCACCTCCAGCACACCCATCTGCGCCAGCGCCGCCAGCGCCTCCTTTCCATCTGGGAGACCAGGCAGCGTAATATACGGCTCCACCACGCCCGTCTTCTTGTCCGGCACATCCACACTTCCCACGCCCGGCGGCAGCATGTGGTTCACATGCTTCTGGTAGAAACACGGCTTCACCGATCCCTCCGGACACCGCACCAGACTCAGCGGCCGGTTCGCAATGTGCGGCAGCATCCGATCCGCCACCGCCCAGAGATAATCCGCCAGCACCTGCTTCGTCACGCCACTCTCAACATCCAGCACCTTCGCCGGATGCGTGAGCCGAATGGGCGGCTTCGCAACAGTGTCCCAACTCACCGCCTTAGCCGCAGTCCTCACCCCCGCAGTCGCCGCACTCACCGCCGGCTTGGCCACCGCAGCTTCCGGTCGTCGCGGCCGCACAGGAAACTTTTCCGCCACCTTCGGCGCCTCCGCCTCCTGCGCCCCGTCTTTCCCGCTGCGTGCCTTCTGCGCTCCAGCGGTCCTTCTCTCCGCCTTCGGCTTCGGCGCCACTGTCGCCTCTTCCCGCCGAACCTCACTCGCCGCCTTATCCTCCCGCAGCCCCAGAAACGCCGCCTGTCGCACCAGATCCTCCGCCGTCCACGTCGCAAACCGAACCTGCGCCACCAGCTCCGGCCTCACCCACACCGCGCCGCGCTTCGCCTCCGCCGGCACCCGCTCATACGCCGGCTTCGCCATCTGCATCGGTTTTAGCTGTTCCAGCAGCGACCGCCGCATCTTCTGCGTAAATCCTGTTCCAGTCCGGCCCGCATACACCAGTGCCCCATTGCGGTAGTACCCCAGCAGCAGGGATCCGATGCGGTCATCGCCGTCTGACGACAACGTGTACCCACCCACCACAAACTCCTGCTCCCGCAGACACTTCGACTTCAGCCAGTCCCCACTTCGTCCGCTCTTATACGGCTCCTCCAGCCGCTTCGAGACGATGCCCTCCGCATGCAACTCGCAGGCATGCTTGAACATCACCTCGCCACTCGTCACAATATGCTCGCTCAGCCGCACACTGTCGCCATCCCCGCCAGTCAGCACCTCTGCCAGCATCTCCTTGCGCCGCAGCAGACTCAGCTCCCGCGTACTCCGCCCTTCCAGATGCAACAGATCGAAACAGAAGTACGTCAGCGGATTGCTCGCCCCTTCCTGGAACGACGCCTGCAAATCAGCAAAATTGGTCGTCCCATCACTCGCCAGCACAACCACCTCGCCGTCGAGCGTCATCGCCTCCGGTGCCAGCCTTGCCACCGCCTCCGCGACCGCCGGCACACGGTACGTCCAATCAAGCCCACTCCGCGTCAGCAACTGCACCGCCCCCTTGCTCTTGCGCGCCTGAATCCGGTAGCCATCCAGCTTCAGCTCATGCAGCCACCCGCCATCGGTTGGCGGGGTCGTTGCCTCAAGCGCCAGCTGCGGCTTCAGAAACGTCGGCTGCATCTCCCTCGGCAACCCATTCAGCGCCTTGCGCCAATCGCCGTCGATCGCTCGATTATTAGATTGCTTGCCCCCCGCGGTGTCATCCCGACCGGAGCGGAGCGTAGTGGAGGGACCTGCTTGCTTGCGTCCACGCCTCAAGCTCACACGCTCTTCACCGTCCGCCCGATCCCGTCGAGCCGCAGCGCCAACCTCATCCTTCTCCGCCGCAGACCCCACACTCCGATACCACGCCTGCCCCGTGCCGGCCGTCTCCTTCGAGTTCCATACATGATCTTCGTTCTGCGCGATCTGCTCCATCGTCCGCTCAGTCACGACGCTCAGCGGCTCCGCCTCCGTCACGCACGGCGCATCCTTCCCTCGCTCGAACTCGTCATGCTCCTTGATCAACAGCCAGTTCGGCTTCCGCTCCGTCGCCGCTTTGCCGCCCATACGGACCAGCGTCCATTTCCCCTTGATCTTCTCGCCATGCATCACGAACTTCAGCGATCCGTCCCAAAGCCCAGCATTCACATCCTCATGCCCGGCTTGCGGCTCCCATGTGCCCTGATCCCACAGCATGACCGTTCCGCCACCATATTGCCCACCCGGAATGATCCCCTCAAACCCGCCATACTCCATCGGATGATCTTCCACCTGCACCGCCAGCCGCTTGTCACCCGGAAAGTAGCTCGGGCCCTTCGCGACCGCCCAGCTCTTCAGCACCCCATTCCACCCCAACCGGAAGTCGTAATGCAGGTGGCTCGCCGCATGCTTCTGGATGCAGAAAGGAAGTGCCGCTGCAGTCCCATCCTTCGCCGCGCCAGCAGGCTCTTCAGTGATGTGGAAGTCTCGCATCGACCGATACTTCGCCAGCTGCTCATCCACCACATCGGCAGCGGTCGCCAGCATCACTGAGCCTTCAATTGCGTTCCTAGCCACCACCGTCTTTGGTGCCTTAATCGAAGCGCTCTTTCTGCCGGCCATCCTTGTCCCTCAACGTCATCTTCCAGTGTTATGCACCCGGGCCGGGAATAGTCGTGCTTGGCCGCGGCGTCCTCGCCTAGGCCGACCGTTTCTTCGCCACAGTCTTGGCACTCTTCGTCGCGGTTTTGGCTGGAGCCGCATGCACCAGCGTGATCCCGCGCGTCTCCTCCGCCTTGTCTGCTGAAGCCGCCTTCAGCGTTCGCTTCTTCGTCGCCGCAGGAGCCGACACGGTCTTCGTCTCCCCATCCGAGCCCACACTCCCCACACTCTTCCGCAGCGCGTCCATCAGGTTCACCACCTTGCCCCGCGGCGCAGCCACGGGCTCATCCTGCGGCACCGGCTGGTTGTTCACCTTCGCGTCCACCAGCTCCTTCAGCGCCACCTCATACCCGTCCACAAACTTCGACGCGTCAAATTTCGCCGTCTTGCGCTTGATCAACTCCATCGCCAGGTCCAGCGAGTCCTCCGCCACCGACACCTTCTTAATGTCGTTGAAGTACTCCTTCGGGTCCCGCAACTCCTGCTGGTAGCGCATCGTGTACGCCATCATCCCGCGCAGATCGTCGTCCTCATCCGCCGTCAGCGCCAGCACGTGCTCCCGCCCGCCAAACGCAATCTTCCCCAGCGCCGCCTTCTTCGACTTCCGCAAGCCTTCACGCACCGTCGCAAAGGCCTCCGTCTGCGTATCGTTCTCCGGCACCACAAAGTACGGCTTTTCGAGATACTCCGGCGGCAGCTCATCCAATCCCACAAATTGCTCGATCGCCACGGTGTGCTTCGACGGCACCCGCAAATGCGCGATCTCTTCAGGCTCGATCGTCACATATTGCCCTTTGCGGAACTCATAACCTTTAACGATCTCGTCCTTCTCCACCCGATCCGAGGCCTTGGTATCCCCGCCCGTCTGTTCCTGCTGCTCCGCCGCGCTCGCCGAGACCTTCTGGTACTTCACCCGTTCGCCCGTTTTCCGGCTGATCTGGTGAAAGCGAATCTCGTTCTTCGCCTCCGTCGCTACAAAGAACTTCACGCCAAATGACACTAGAGAAATCTGAATCTGACCGGACCAGTAGGGACGTGCCATAAAGTAGCCTCGATCGCGTATGCGCCGCGAGAGACTTTTGATTCCATCAACTTCAGCTAAGATGCCCCGGCAACCTGGTAAACCTGCTCTGCACGGTCAGTTGTGCATCGTGTCCTTGAGCTCTGCCATCTCCGCCGCCACCACTCGCGCGTACGCCGGGACCGTCAGAAACTCCGTAAACCGCGGTGCCCGAATCAGTTCCCGCAGCAAAAATGCCGCGTGCTCAAAACTCCGCATCTCCCGTCCTTCCGCCCGCACCCGCTCCATCTCCGCATCAATCGCCGCCTCGCACATCCCCACTGTCACCGCGCGCCCATCCACCAGCCGAGCCCCGTGGTGAACCCATTGCCAAAGCTGTGCCCGGCTGATCTCCGCCGTCGCCGCATCCTCCATCAGATTAAACAGCGGCACACACCCGATCCCGCGCAGCCACGCCTCGGTATACCCCAGCCCCACCGCCACATTCAGCGTCAGCCCAGCCTCCGTGATCGTTCCGTCCGGCACCCGCAGCAGATCCTCCGCCGTCGCCTCAAACTCCCTCAGCTGCTTCTCAATTTGGTTCGTTCCCGGCATCACCCGGTCAAACACCTCGGTCGCCACCGCCACCAGCCCGGGATGCGCCACCCACGTCCCATCGTGCCCGTCCGTCGCCTCGCGCTCTTTGTCCGCCCGCACCTGCGCCATCGCCGTCTCGTTCGCCGCCGGGTCGTTCTTAATCGGAATCAGCGCACTCATTCCACCCATCGCATGCACTCCCCGCCGATGGCACGTCTTGATCGCCAGCTTCGAGTAGCTCCGCAGAAAGTGCGTCGTCATCGTCACCTGCGCGCGATCCGGCAGCACAAACGCCTTCTCTCCCGCGCGCTTCTTGATGACCGAAAAAATGTAGTCCCACCGCCCGCAGTTCAGTCCCGCCGAATGCTCCCGCAGCTCATACAAAATCTCGTCCATCTCAAACGCCGCCAGGATCGTCTCGATCAACACCGTCGCCTTGATTGACCCCGCTCGCAGCCCCAGTTCCGTCTCCGCCGCAACAAAGATCTCGTTCCACAACCGAGCTTCCAGGTGGCTCTCCATCTTCGGCAGATAAAAATAGGGCCCCGATCCCCGCGCCAGCAGCTCCTTCGCGTTGTGAAACGCGTACATCGCAAAATCGAAGATCGCCCCACTCATCGGCTCTCCATCAACCAAGATATGCGCCTCCTCCAGATGCCATCCACGCACCCGAACAAACAGCACCGCCGGCTGATCATTCAATCTGTAACTCTTTCCGGTCGCCGCATCCTGGTACGTGATCGTCCGCCGCACCGCATCCCGCAGGTTGATCTGTCCTTCAAGCAAATTCGCCCACGTCGGCGTCGTCGAGTCCTCAAAGTCCGCCATGAACACCTTCGCGCCGGAGTTCAGCGCGTTGATCACCATCTTCCGCTCCACCGGCCCCGTAATCTCCACCCGCCGATCCAACAGATCCGCCGGCAGCGACGCCACCTTCCACGCCACCTCGCGTACCTGTCGTGTTCCCGGCAGAAAGTCCGGCCGCTCGCCATGATCAAGTCGCGTCTGCCGTGCCGCCCGCCTTGCCAGCAGATCCCGCCGCCGCGCCCCAAAGCGTCGCTCCAGTTCCACCGCAAACGCCACCGCCTCCGTCGTCAGAATCTCCGCATACCGCTCAGTCCATGCTCCGCGAAGCTCCACCCCTGCCCCAAAGTTCGTCATTCCGATCCCCTCGCATTCCCTGTTCAAACCTCACGCAAACAGGGCCGCGATCCATTCGCGGCCCTCGGTACCCGCCTCACGCAAGCCTTAGGAAAACGTCCTCGTCTTCCCCGGCAGCCCTTTTTCAAGATCCTGTTCCGGCTCAAATCGCACCTCCACCCGTCCCAAACGCGTGAACTGCACATCCACCGTCGAATGCTTCTCCGCCAAGGTGTTCCCCGTCCAGCTTCCCGTCGTAATCCATTGCCCGGCCTTCAAACCACCCGTCCGCGACGCGCCTTCGCTCGCCAACCATGGCAGCAGCCGCATCAGATCGCCAGCCGTATTGCCGCCCGTCTTCTCCACCCGCACCACCCCGTCCACCGCCAGCATTACGCCTTCCCGCGAGAAGTCGATCGAGTTCCACTCAGGACATGCCGGCCCATACACAAAGCCGCCATGCATCTGCAGATCGCCGATCATGCTTAGCCGATCCACCTTCGACGGATCCTCAAACCCACTCTCCAACACCTCGATCGCCGGATGGCAGCTCGCAATCGCCCACGCAACCTCTTCGCGCGTATAGGGAGTTTTTCGTTCCGGCAGATCCTCCCCAAGATAAAACGCAACCTCGGCCTCCAGCCCGCGATATCGCAGACCTCGTATCACCGCGCCACTCGCAGCCATCCAGAACTTCGGCATCGGCGCAAACATGGGCGTTGCCTCCGCATTCGGGGCGCCCACCTTCCATCCGCCCACGTCGCCGTACGCCACCGCTAGCTCATCCTGGATCAGAAACGCTTCCATCTCACTCGTTGGCCGCATCTCCTGCGGCAGCTCGAGGATCGCCTTCTTCGTGCGCCGTGCATCGCCCAGCATATTCGCCGCATCCAGCAGCTCCGCCCGCCGCGATGCCGGCACTCCCTTATCCACCGTCCTGCTTCCAACCTCTTGCATTTCGATCCCTCCAGGCACGACCTTGTCGCATCTCTGCGACCATCACCGGGTAAGATGCATCCGCTCTCGCCCGCGACCTCTCCCCATCGTCCGATCTACGGTCGCCGCCCCAGACTCACCATATTTGCCAGCAGACGAAACGCACCCGGAACCCCCTCCGGCAGCTGCCGGTAAAGCGCGTACGCGCAGTACACATACGCCCCCTTGCCCACCGACGCGACCAGTAACCCGCCCCGCTGCGGATCCTGCCCCGCATCATGCACCTCCGTCACCGCGGCGTACTTAGGATCCCACTCGCCCATAAAACCATGCCCGCGCTCCTCCACCCACCCGTCAAAATCATGCTCGGTAATCCGGTTCGGCCAGCTCAGCACCTGGCTCTTCGGCTCGAGCAACCGCACCGCCGCCCTCTCCTCCACCACCTTCTCCGCCGTCCCCAGCGCCAGCGGATACGGCGCATCCGGCCCACCAAACTCCGCCAGGTTGTACTGCACCACCACCACCCCACCCGCCCGCGCAAACGCCGTCACCTGCGCCGTCACGCCGGCTAAATCTTTATGCGCCGCATACGCCCTCACCCCCATCACCAGCGCGTCGTACGCGGGAACGCCCCCCGGTCCCGCTAGTTTGCCCGCCGCAATCTCCGCAACGGACACTCGCGTTGACGCAATCCCTATCTGCCCAAAGCTCATCTCGACCGAGTCTCCCGTTCCCGGCAGATACGCTACCTTCAGCCCCGCGGGTACCTTCACGTCGACGCCCCGCACCCGGGCCGCAGCCGCCGCATACAGATTGTCCCGCACCACCCCCGGATAACCGACTTGCCGGTACCCCTCCGTGAAGCTCCGCCCGCCACTCACCGCATCCGCCCGTAACACATACGTCCGTTCTCCAACGCTTCCCGGCCGCACCGCAAATTGGGTTAACCCGTTCTTCGCCTCAACCGCACTTCGCAGCGTGACCACCTTCGGCGTCACCGCCCATCCCTCCGGTGTCTTCATCTGCAGACTTCCATCGGCAATCGTCGTCCCGCCCGTCATCACCTGCGCTGAAAGAGCAAAGCTTCTCTCCGTCAGCGGAACAATCGCAGCCGCAGGCTCGATCCCCACACTGACCGCCGGCACCACCACCAGCGGTTGATAGACCGCCATCTCGCCCTCGCCAACCTGGCCCCCAACCACGCGCTCCATCTCTACCGGCACATCCCCGTCCAGCAACGTCATCCGCACCGCCAGCGCCGCCGGCGTCGTCGGCGCATTCCGCAGCGCCGCTTCGCTGATCTGGTAGACCGGCTGTTCAAGAGAGGTGCGTAAAAAATAGGGCTTCGTCGGTGCCGTCGTGTCCGGAAAGGTAAAGCGCATCCGCTGCTCCAGCCGTCGACCACGAACTACTGTCACATCGCCTCCACCCGCCATCCCCTCGCCGTCCGCCATCGCCGGATACACCTTCCATCCGCGGCTCTTCACCGCCAGCGGAGATCGCGTCGCACCCTCGACCCGCACCTTCACCCGGATCGTCTGTCCGGCCAGAACCGGCCCTGTCGCCGGCTCCTCCACCTCCGCCTGCAGCGTCAGCCCCAACGCCTGCACCAGCGCCTCATTCGCCTGCACCCGCTTCACCCGCAGCTCATGCAGCACGTCATACCGTTCCCGCGCCGGGATCGCCTTTGCGGCACTCACGCTTCCAATCAACCCATCGAGCTCCCGCAACGCATCCCGCAGCCCCGGCGCCACCGTCTCTGGGTGCTCCATCCGAAATGCGGTCGTCGCTGCTGTGACCTCTCCTTGCAGTCGAGCCAACCCTTCCCGCATCGCACTCGCCTCCTCCGATCTCAGCGACGGAGCCAAATCCGCGATCCCCGCCAGCGACACGTCCACACCGTCAAAGAAACCATCCTCCCGATCTTTCGCCGTCACCCGCGATCCATACCGCGTATACCCAACATCGAATCGTCCTGCCGGTGCCAGCCGCACACCAGCCCCGATCTGCGTCTTCTGCAGCGCCAGCCCCCGCCGTGCGAACTGCACATAGCTCCCGCCCAGCAGGGAACTCGCCTCCCCCTCCGGCACGGTTACCGTCGGCCGCGGCGCCTCATTCGATACCTTGCCGGTTACATAATTTTCGAATCGCACCGGAACCGTCTTGCCGGTTGCGTAGTCGAACATACCCTCCGCTCCGACCTGCGCAAACGGCATCCGCCCAAACACCTTCGCTGGAGCCCACACCGGCAGCCCCATCTCCGGAAACACCTTCGGGTCCGCCGCCGCGTTGAAGACCTCCTGCGCAATCTCGCCACTCACCTGGTGCTGTCCGTGCCCATCCGTGGGCGCACCCAGAAACACGCTCGTTACCACCAGCGGCCGATACAGCCGCACCGCTCGCACCGCGTCATACAGCACACGCTGGTGCGTCCATTGGCTAAACGCCTCCTCCTTCGTCTTCGAAAACCCAAAGTCCACCTCCGTCCCGAACATCTGGTCCACCCCGAGATATCGGTCCGCCGCCAGCAGCTCCCGCGTCCGCACCAGCCCCAGCGCATCGTTGAAGTCGCCCGACATCACATTCTGCCCCCCCTCGCCCCGCGTCAGCGTCAACATGCCCACCCGCGCGCCCACCCCACGCGACTCATACGTCAGCATCCCCCCATCCTCGTCATCCGGATGCGCCACAATCATCAGCAAACTCGCCCGCGTGGCCAGCTTCTTCAGCATCCCCGCCACGCCCTTCGCCCCCCGGTCCACATCGAGCGGCTCCGCCTCCACCGCCCGCACCCGCTCTCCCTTCAAGTTCGCCGGATCCTCCCCGTGCGTCGTCCCCTGCGCCCACACCGCGACCCCCGGCATCAACAACATCCCGCCCACAACCACACCCGAAAGCATCCGCATCGTCATAGCCCCTTAATCTCTCACAGCTCCGATTCCGCCGACCCGTCCCTAGTCGCACAAACATCCCGACCCTAAACTCATCTCATCGCCTCCACCCCCCATCTCGAGCGCTCCCTCACCCTCCGCGGCGCCGTCTCCCTCAACCTGCTCGATATGATCGGCGTCGGTCCCTTCATCACGCTCCCCCTCCTTCTTGCCAGCATGGGCGGCCCCCAGGCCATGCTCGGCTGGATCCTCGGCGCCGGCCTTGCTCTCTGTGACGGCCTCGTCTGGGCCGAACTCGGCGCCGCCCTCCCCGCCGCCGGCGGCACCTTCCATTTCCTCCGCCGCATCTACCCCGGCCGCCTCGGCCGCTATCTCTCCTTCCTTTTCCTCTTCCAACTCCTCGTCTCCGCCCCGCTCTCGGTCGCCTCCGGTGCCATCGGCCTCAGCCAATACGCCGGCTGGCTCGCCCCCGCTCTCAACACCCACACCCTTCATCACTCCCTCCATCTCGGCCCCTACATCGCCGCCCTTGCCCTCGGCCCCGCCACCCTCGTCGCCATCGCCGCCGTGGCGCTCGCCGTCCTCCTCCTCGCCCGTCGCCTCGATCACATCGCCCGCCTCTCCCTCCTGATCGTCACCGTCGTCCTCGCCACGGTTGCCGCCGTCCTCGTCTCTGCCCTCATCAGCCCCGCCACCCACCTCGCCCAGGCCTTCATCCTCCCTCCCGACGCCTTCCACCCTTCCCCCGCCTTCTTCTCCGGGCTCGCCACCGCCATGCTCGTCGCCACCTACGACTATTGGGGCTACTACAACATCACCTTCCTCGGCGGGGAAGTCCGCGACCCCGCCCGCACCATTCCCCGCGCCATCCTCCTCTCTATCGCCATCTGCGCCGTCCTTTACCTCGCCCTCAACCTCGCCATCCTCTCCGTCCTCCCTTGGCAATCTCTCCTCGCCGCCGGCAATCTCGACGCCCGCCGCGCCCTCATCTCCGTCTTCACCGTCGCCGCCTGGACCCCCCTCGTCGGCTCCCACACCGCCGCCCTCCTCGGCAAACTCGCCGCCGCCCTCATCATGCTCACCGCCTTCGCCAGCGTCTTTTCGCTCCTCCTCGGCTACTCCCGCATCCCGTTCGCCGCCGCTGCCGAAGGTGCCTTTTTCGCCCCCTTCGCCCGCCTTCACCCCACCGGCAAGTACCCGGTCGTCTCTCTCCTCACCCTTGGCGCCGCCGCCTGTGTCTTCTGCCTCTTCTCGCTCGCCGACGTCATCGCCGCCCTCGTCATCCTCCGCATCCTCCTCCAATTCCTTCTCCAGCACATCGGCGTCCTTTACCTCCGCCGCTCCCAGCCCGACCTCCCCCGCCCCTTCCGCCTCTGGCTTTACCCTCTCCCACCCCTCGCCGCCATCGCCGGCTTCACCTACCTCCTTCTGGCCCGCCCCAACTTCTCCCGCGAACTCCTCTTCGCCGTTGCCCTCATCTTCGTCGGAACCGTCCTCTTCCTGCTCCGTCGCAGCTCCGCGCCCGGCTCGCTCGAGGATTCTCAATCCACACCCCCTCCCACCGCGTCTAAGGAATGAAGCATCACCGCAGCCCGCCTCCGCGCCTCCCGCGCCCACGCCGCCGCTCCGGGAAGGGAATCCACCAATGCACGTCCGCAACACCAGCAAACTAGGCCCGGAACCACAGTCCTCCGAGATCACCTCCGAAGGCAACTTCCACGCCGCCGGCGAGACCCGCCGCCGCTTCCTCACCGGAGCCGCCTATACCGGCATCACCGCCGCCACCAGCTACGCCCTGGCCCGCAACATCCCCGGCTTCCTCCGTCCCCGCACCGTCCACGCCGCCGGCTCCGCGCTCAAGACCGTTCCCAGCAAATACACCGTCTCCGACCCCCAGACGCCCGAGTCCAAGGCCACCAGCTACAACAACTTCTACGAGTTCGGCACCGACAAATCCGAGCCCCAGATCAACGCCAGATCCCTCCGCACCCGCCCCTGGACCGTCAACGTCACCGGCATGGTCAAGCAACCCCGCACCGTCGGCATCGACGACCTTCTCGCCTACCGCCCCATCGAGTCCCGCGTCTATCGCCACCGCTGCGTGGAGGCCTGGTCCATGGTCATCCCCTGGGACGGCTACTCGCTCTCCGAGTTCATCAACTTCTGCCAGCCCCTTCCCTCTGCCAAATATGTCCAGTTCACCACCCTCTTCGATAAGCATCAGATGCCCGAAGCGCCTGGCAGCTACGACTGGCCCTACACCGAAGGCCTCCGCATGGATGAGGCCATGAATCCCCTTGCCCTGCTCACCTTCGGCGCCTACGGAAACGCCCTCGCCAACCAGAACGGCGCTCCCGTCCGCGTCGTCATGCCCTGGAAGTACGGCTTCAAAAACTGCAAGTCCATCGTCCGCTTCCATTTCACTGACAAACAACCCCACACCACCTGGAACGAGATCGGCTCGAACGAATACGGCTTCTTTGCCAACGTCAATCCCACCGTCGATCACCCGCGCTGGTCCCAGGCCCACGAGCGCCGCATCGACAGCTCCGCCTTCCCCCACTCCGTCCCCACCCAGATATTCAACGGTTACTCTGACCAGGTCGCCAGCCTCTACACCGGCATGGACCTCCGAAAGAACTTCTAGCGCAACCTCTGTCATCTAACCTAAGCCGGTGTCCCCAGCGAGCTTGCTCCCTGGGGTGGAAAGCGGAAGGAGCTGCTTTCCCCGTCACACCCGTTTACACCGCCATCCAAGATCCCCACACTTTGCCTTCACCATGGGGGCCACGCAACGGACCCTCCGCCCGACCCACCCCACGCATCCCATCACCATGCCGCCGTTTCCTCAGGTCAGCCCTCCCCAAACTTCTGGCCTCCTCACCCGCATCCGCCTCTGCCTCGCCCTTTTGATGGCCGGCCTGCTCCTCAAAGGCCTCGCCGGCTTTCCCCTGCTGCGCGAGTCGCAGGCCCTCCTCGACCTCCTTGCCCGCTCCGCCCACTTCGGCGCCGGAACCCCCCTTTTCAATTGGATCCTCCGCGTCCACCTCGCCTTGGCCGCGACCGCCACCACCGCCCCCTTCCTTGCCCTCAGCACAGACACCCTCGCCCTCGCCAACATCCTCTTCGCCCTCCTCTTCCTCGGCCCCTACCGCGATCCCCTCCGCAACCGCTGGGTCATCAACTTCGGCCTCCTCACCTGCGTCGGCATGCTTCTGCTCATCGTCATCGCCGGCCCCCTCCGCGGTATCCCGCTCTTCTGGCGCTACCTTGACGCCTCCATCACCCTCCTTTACACCCTCCCTCTCCTGCTCTGCCGGCACTACCTGCATCTGCTCGATCACATCGACAGCACCGCCCAGCGCCAGCGCACCCGAAAGCTCCGCAACCAGCGCACCCGTAAGATCGCCCGCGCCCGCCGACCTCTTCCTTGACCCACACCAAAAGGCTGCTCTCCCGCTTGAAGCAAAGGCCACGGCGAGCGTAGTTGCTCGATAAGGTGGAAAGCGGAAACCGTTTTCCCGCGACAACCTCCGTTAGGTGTCCTTCTGAGCGGAGCTAAGAACTCTCGCATTTCGTCTTTACGGACGGAGCGATGCGACGTTCACACGCCCATCTCCCATTACTTCACTTACGCCTAAGTCCTAGCCTGTCATCCCTACCAAAGCGGAGGCAACCGCTCTCCTCCCCCAATCACTCAACTGTCATCCCGACCGCAGCGGAGGGACCTGTTCCACCAGCCACGACACCCCTCAGGAAGTCACCGCTACACTAAACCCCAGCATGCCAAAGCGAGCCATCGTCCCCCTCAAGGTCCTCCTTCATCTGGCTCTACTCGGCCCCCTTGCCTGGCTGCTGCACATCTTCCGCAACGGCAACCTCGCCCTCAACCCCGACCCAGTTAACTACATAACTCACTTCACCGGAGATTGGGCGCTCTGGATTCTGCTCGGCTCGCTCGCCATCACACCCCTGCGCCGCCTCTCCCCTGGTCTTGGGTTCCTTGTGCGCTTCCGCCGCCTGATCGGCCTCTACGCCTTCTTCTACGCCACCCTCCACCTCGCCACGTACATCTTTCTCTTCTCCGGCTACGACCTCCCCGGCGCCCTCCACGCCGCCGCCGCCGGCCATCCCGGAGAGCTCCTCACCCAGTGGCATCTCGTCTGGCCCACCATCTGGGACGATCTCAGAAAGCGTCGCTTCATCCAGGTCGGCCTCCTTTCCTGGATCATCCTGCTCGCTCTCACCCTTACCAGCCCGGCCTTCATCCTGCGAGCCATGGGCGGCAAACCCTGGCAGCGCCTCCACCGCCTCGTCTACGTCGCTGTCGCTGCCGCGGTCATCCACTTCTGGTGGTTAGTTAAGGTCGGCAATCGTACCCCCTGGCGAGTCACCGCCATCCTCGGTGTCCTCCTCGGTGCCCGCCTTGTCTTTACTGCCTTCAAGCGACGCCCGCGCCGGCAAGTCTACTGACGCGGTCACCCTGCAACAGACGCCATCCGTCCAAGGATCATCATGTCCCTCCTGTGGGAGTTCTTCGCCCTTGCCTTCACCGCCCTTCTCCCGCTCGTCAACCCGCTCGGCTCCGCCTTCGTCTTCCTCGGCCTGGTCGGCATCGTTCCTCCGTCCGTCTACAAATCCCTCGCCCGTCGCATCGCCATCAACACCATCCTTTTTCTCGCTGTCATCGAGATCATCGGCTCCACCATCCTCAGCTTCTTCGGCGTCTCGCTTCCGATTGTCCAGGTCTCAGGCGGCCTCGTCATCGCCGCCATCGCCTGGACGCTGCTCAACTCGGACGACAACAAAAACGCCACAGGTCGGGTCGATGACAAGATCGACTCCCTCAGCGCCGAACGCGATGGCGGTCTCAGCGAAAAGACCTTCTATCCCTTCACCTTTCCCGTCACCGCTGGTCCTGGCACCATCGTCACCATGCTGACTCTTAGCGCGCACGTCCCCCGCGGCACCATCTCCGGAACCGTCCTCGCCCATCTCGGCATCTTCCTTGCCTCGGTTGTGCTCTGCGGCTTCGTCTACCTCGCCTACGCCTTCGCCCCACAGATTGCGCGCGCCGTCCCACCCTCGACCGCGCATGGTATCCTCCGTGTGATCGCTTTCATCCTTCTCTGTATTGGTGTCCAGATCGCTTGGAACGGCTTCATAGCTCTCTATGTCCTTCTTCCCTCGCACCCCTGACGCCCTGATGTACTCCCTCCTTATCGGCTTCAGATAGAACCTCAGCAGATCGGGCCTTTACCTCAGCAGATCGTGCCTTTACCTCCGCGAAATCGGTGTTGTTTTGGGCAGAATTGCGCCGGACGCCGGTGCCGCAAAGTCCCCCAAACGATCGCCGTCTCATCTTCCACAGCGGAGGTATGAGCCGTGAGGGGAGTTCACGAGGTGCAAGGAAATGCCACTCAGTGGCAATGTGTTTCTCATTAAGCGCTTCTAACCCTATTGCTTTGTGTAATTTATGCTTGGCAGGGGCGAGCTTTCCCCGTACACTGAATAAGAAGTCGGGGTTCGTACCATGTCAAACATCCAGTACCGCAGGAATCTCGTCACCACTACAGTGAAGAAACTCTTCCCATCTCGTCGCCTCTGCTCTTTGATTCTCCTCGCCTCGAGTGCCGCGCCACTCTTTGCGCAGAAACCGCTCATCGCTCGTCAGCCACCCGCCGTCTCCGAGTACATCCTCGGCTCCGGCGATCAGGTCAGCCTCCATGTCGTTGACCTTGATGACATTCCCGATAAGCCAATGCGCATTGATCCTAATGGGTTTATTGACCTTCCACTGGTCGGTCGTGTCGAGGCAGGCGGCCTCACCATCGAGCAACTGCGCGATCTTCTCCGATCGAAGCTGGCGAAGTACATCACTTCCCCCCAGATCTCGATCAACCTCGTCGAAAACCAGAGTCGCTCGGTCTCCGTCATCGGTTCGGTCAATAACCCTGGCGTCCACACCCTCGAGGGTCCACGCCGCTTGATCGAGGTGATCTCCATGGCCGGTGGTGTCAAGCCGGACGCCGGCTCTCGTGTGATCCTTACCCGGCAGTCGCGCTGGGGCGAACTTCCGCTCTCCCAGGCAAAAGTGGATCCGTCGGGTGCGTACAGTACGGCAACTCTGTCGGTGGAAGGCCTTCTAGGTGCCACAAACCCTGCCGAAAACATCCTGATCGATCCTGGAGACGTGATCTCGATCCCGAAGGCGGACATCGTGTACGTTCTTGGCACCGTGAAGAGGGCTGGCGGTTTCCCGCTTGCCTCGAAGGATTCCATGTCGTTGCTCCAGACCCTAGCAATGGCTGAAGGTCTTGATCATGACGCCGCCGCCAGCAAGGCTCGTATCCTTCGTCCGCCACCGGGTGGCGAGGGAAAAGTGCGAGAGATCCCGGTTGACATCAACAAAATCGAAAGTGGCAAGGACCCTGACGTCCCGCTCTTCGCCAACGATGTGCTCTATGTTCCAAACAGCTATGTCAAGGCTGGCGTAAAACGAACCGCGGAGGCCGTTCTTCAGGTCGCAACCGGGGTCGTGATCTACCGTCACTAGAACGGTTCGCCATATACACATGCATCCCTGCAGTCCCAGGAGCACTCTATGAAGCCCATCGCCCCCCTTTATCGACGAGAGCAGGCGTTAACGGCGGTACCGTCGAATAGTCCAGAGTTGGAAGAGATGTCGGCTTTTCGACCCAGTCGATCGCAACCTCATGCGAATCTGCTGATGGAGTATCTCCGTACGATCCTGCGCTGGCGCACTGTTATTCTCTGTTGCGCGCTGATGGGCGGCCTTTTGAGTCTCCTTTTCAACCTCGACGTTCTTCCTCTCTACCAGGCAAGAACTTCGCTCGACATCCAAAGCATCAACGGCGATTTCATGAACATGCGAAGCGTCGCCCCCACCGGGGACAATGCCGCGTTTTCGAACGAGTCCTACGTCCAGACGCAGATTAAGCTGCTGCAAAGCACAACATTGCTTGACCGCACGGTCGACCACCTTAAGAGCGACCCGCATCCCGTGTCGTTGGATCGTCAGGACCTCGTGTCGAAGGTAAAGCGGAGCTTGCACCTGTCGTCTGGCCGCGACCTGGCGTACAACGATTTGGTTGACGACACCGCGAAGCGAGTAAAAGTGAAGCCACTGGGGATCACCCGCTTGGTCGAGGTCACCTGCGACTCCTGGGATGCCGAGTTTGCGGCTAAATTCTGCAACGCCCTCACCGAACAGTTCAGGGAGGTCGATCTCGAGACGCGCGGAATTGAGGCACAGAAGACAAGTGAGTGGTTGACCCGCCAGGTAGCCGATGTGCGGCAAAAGGCGGAAGACTCTCAACGTAAGCTGGAAGCCGCGACTGGCGGAGATGGTCTCGCGCTCTCGCAGTCGAGCAACAGCATCGGCGAGGACCGGCTCCGCCAGCTGCAGGGCGAGTTGGTGCGGGCGCAGGCAGAGCGCATGGAGCGCGAGTCACAGTCCAGAATCGCTACATCGGCGAGTGCGGACGCGCTTCCGGCGTCAATCGAGAGCGCAGCCTATCGGGACTACAAACAGAAGCTGGCGGATCTGAACGCGCGTGTCGCCGAACTCGTCCCACCGCTTACCGAAGATAACCCCAAGGTGATCCACCTTCGCTCAGAAATTAGCGAGGTTCGGCAGGGAATGACGCAGGAACGCGCGACGACGACGGATCGCATGCGCAACGAGTTTGAGTCTTCGCGACGACATGAAGATCTGTTGAACGCGGCCTACGCTACGCTGCAATCGAGCGTTTCAAACGAGATGAGCAAGGCGGCTCGCGTGAATCTTTTGCGACGCGAGGTGGAGAGCGAACAAAATCTTTACCAGACACTGCTGCAACGTGCAAAGGAAGCCGGCTTCGCGTCTGCGATGCAGGCGACTACCATCCGCGTCGTCGATCGTGGAATTCCGCCAAAGGTTCCCATCTCACCTCGCCGCGGAGTCGCTGCGGGAGTGGGTCTGGTCCTTGGATCCTTCGGTGGTTTGGCATTTGCCTTCTTTAGAGACCGACATGCCAACGTCTTTCGGGTGCCAGGAGAGGCGGAGCGCCATCTTCATGTTCATGAGCTTGGCGTGATTCCCTCGGCAGGTTCTGCCCGACGAGGTTCCGCGCCTCCTGTTCTGCGGTCGACGGCCCTTTCCAATGGAACAGTTCTCGAAGGACAGATCGTGCCCGCCTTGAGTTGCTGGAACGAGACCTTCTCGATCGTCGCTGAGGCCTATCGCAACGCCACGCACTCCATTCTTCTGGCGGGCGTCGCTCGCCGACGATCTCGAGTCTACGTCGTGACTAGCCCGAATGCCGGTGAAGGAAAGACCACGGTGACTACAAACCTCGGCGTTGCCTTGAGCAAGTCAAAGCTGCGTGTGGTTGTCATTGATGGAGACTTGCGCAAGCCCGGCCTGCATAAAAACCTGATGGTTGAAAACAACTTCGGTCTGCGGAATCTTCTTCGTGAAGAAGTCAGCGTCTCCACAGCTCCGCTCGACCACCTCTGCAAACAGACAGTAGTTCCCAATCTGTTCATGATTCCATCCGGGACGGGACGGGAGGAGGTTGTCGAGCTGTTGCACACCGGCAGCGCAATTACACGCCTGCTGGACCGCCTCGCCCTGGAGTTCGATGTCGTCCTGATCGACACCCCACCGATGCTGCACATGGCAGACGCTCGTATTTTGGCAGCCCAGTCCGATGGCGTCATCCTTGTACTTCGCGCCGGGCTGACCAGTCGTGATCAGGCTGCGAATGCCTGTGACCTTTTCGAAAACGATCAGGTGCCGCTGGTAGGCACCATCCTCAATGACTTTAATCCCGCGCGCGAGGGTCGAAGCGGATACTACCAATCGTACTACCGCTACAAGGATGAGATCGAAGCGGCCGAAGCAGCCGGCGTGGGGTTATGAGCTCCGCCCTTCTCCCCGACCCCTCTGAGATGGAGGGTGCGGCTCCGGTTCCCGTGAGGGCGGAGCTTAGGCAAACTTCAGCAACGGCTAAGTTGGTTGCCGAAGTAGCGGCACCTAGCAAAGTTATGCGCCATCTGATAAGTGGTACCTCAGCGCTTGGGCTGGGTGTCGTGATCGAACGTGGTGCCGGTTTCGCTGCGAACATTCTGGCGGCACGCTTCGGCGGGCTCCCAACCTTTGGCGCGTACTCGTTCGCTATCTCGACCGCAAACAACATTGCGACCTATGCTGCTGCCGGAATTGGCTCGACGGCAGCCAGGTTCTCCGGAAAGTACCAACATGGCTCGCCCGGATACGCGACTCTCGCGCGTGTGTTGTCGATGGTGTCGTTGCTGTCAGCATTTGCTGCGGCCCTTGGCCTTTGGCTAGGTGCTGGGCCAATCGCTCGCCTGCTCGGGCAACAGAATCTCACCGGATTGCTGCACTGGGCTGCGCTGTCGGCCGCCGGCATCGTTCTGCTCGAATGCGCCCGCGGCTTTTTTGTCGGGCAGCGTCGATTGGGCGCGCTTGTCCTGCTCTCATTGATCGTTGGTGCAGGCATGCTTCTCCTGCTGCCTTTCGCCGCATGGCATCACAGTCCTGTCCGCATGATCATCTCGCAAGGCGCACTGACCGTCTCCGCGGTCTTGGTCTGTCTTGTGCTCGCTCGCCCCCTCGGCCTCCTTTCGCCGCCGCAAACCAGGGAGCCCACGCAGGAATTTCGGCCGATGCTTCGGGAAGTCTGGGGATTTGGTCTTGTCCAGCTCGCGGGTCTCGTAGGATCAAACGTGGCTGGGTGGTGGCTTATTACGCTGGTTGCACGCTCTGATCGATCCATGGTGCAGATGGGGTTCTTCGGCGTGGCGAGCCAACTGCGGAACATCGTAGGCCTTGCTCCAAGCCTGCTCACGGAAGGCAGCTATGCGGTCATGGCGGATCCGGACGGCGAAGGCGAGCGAACGCCGCAGCAGGTGCTCGGCTTCACCACCTTTGCTTCCTCGCTGGTGGCGGTCGTGCTTGCGTCACTCGGGATCATTGTTGCGCCCTGGATGCTGCGGCTGTTATATACATCCGCCTTCAGCAGTGCCTCTGTAACTGTTGCCGTCGCCCTCGCGCTCGCTGTCATGCACATGGGCAACGCTCCGGCATCAGCACGGCTGAGTATCGTCTCCATCCGTGCGAGCGGCGTCATTAATACCGTCTGGGCCTGCTTTGTCGCTGGGGCCGGAACCGCGCTGATGCTCCATGGTGGCAGCGCGGCGCTGGCAATGGTGATCTATTTAGTGGCTCACACGGTATCGTCTGCGCTTGTGCTGTACGTTCTGGCCCGGAAGAACTCGTTGCCGGACGGATTGTCGCTGCTGTTCTCTGTCGCAACCGGAGGGACAGTTGTACTTGCTGCGCTTGCGGCCCTGCGATCTGCTCAACCAGATCGCACCGCTACGATCACGGGCGGCATGTTGCTTCTTGCCCTATCGTCTCTACTTCTGATGCTCTATCTTGGCCGCCGGTATCGCTGGCTGCCGAGTGGTGCTGCGGTGATACGGTTGAGCCACTATCTGACCGATTCGTTCAGGTCCAGTCTGCGGAGGCGATTCCGTGACGCTTAACCTCATGCAGCAGCTACCCTTCGGTGAAGGGCAGGAGCTTCGCGAAGCAGACCCCTATCGTGAGGCGGAGCGTCCCTTCACAGCACCCGTCCGCCCGTTACGTCTTCTGGCCTATGTTCATCTGCGTAACATCTACGCCTCCACGGGAGCGGGCCGAGTCGCGCGCCAGATGACCGAGCATCTCGCCATGCGAGAAGACATCTCGCTTCGCGTCCTCGCCGACGCGGGGGACCAGAGCCGCATTCTGCCGCTGGTCGGCGAACCCTGGAAAAGCTTTCGGTACCACACCTTTGCGTCGGACACCTCACGCCAGCAGGCGCTGTGGTTTGCGCTGAACCGTCCGAAAGCTGAGAGCTTCTGGCCGGAGGCGGACATTATCTTCTGCACTGGGGAGTCGTTTGTGCCGACGACGAAGGCTCGCCTGGTCGTCACGGCACACGATGCCGCCTACTTCGAACCAGGGGCCCATCGGCAGAATGCAGCCTTTTGGCGCCAACGAATTAAATGGGCGCTGCTGTTTCGTCGCTTGGTGGCACGCGCCGACATGGTTCACACGGTGTCACAGTTCTCCGCCGATCGCCTGGCCTTCCATTTTCCGGCGCTGCGATCTCGCCTGCGGGTGGTGCACAATGCAGTCACCCCACACTTCTTCGAGCAACCGTCTGTGGCTGGCCGCGCCTACGTGCGAGAACAGGGCCTCCTGGATCGGCCGTTCCTTCTGGTTCCTGGAGGTCTGCATTTCCGCAAGAACGCCGATCTCATTCTGCGAGCGGCGCCTCGTCTGTTGGATCGCTACCCCGACCTCGTGCTTGCCGTGGTGAATCACTCGAACCCGGTTTATGCCAAGCAGGCTGCCGCGCTTGGACCGCGGCTGCGCCTGCTCGGCTTCGTTGACGAGGCCGCGTTGCAGGCTCTCTATGCCACCACGACAGCGGTCTGGTTTCCGTCTCTTTACGAGGGCTTCGGTCTTCCGGTCCTCGAGGCGATGGCGTCTGGTGCGCCGGTTGTGGCAAGCGACGCCTCATCCCTGCCCGAGATCGCAGGCGACGCCGCTCTGCTCGCCAATCCGGTTGACACCGACGATCATCTCGAGAAGCTGTTTGCTCTGCTCGACGATCCCCGCTTGCAAACAACCCTCCGCGAGCGCGGACGTCATCGCGCCCAGCAGTTTACCTGGAAGCGATCGGCTGCTCAACTCAAGCACCACTTCGACACACTTCTCGCATAGCGGACACCTCACCATGACTCCAACCCTGCTCTCTCGCCCTGCTGCTCCCTCTGGAAACGCGAACGCCTGCATCACGCCGCGCATGGTCGTCGTCCAAAGCGGGGCCCGCGACGCCTATCAGGTGGCACTTGCGCTTGCAGAGGCGGGGCTGCTCGAGAGACTGGTTACGGATCTTTTCTGGCCTGCCGATCGAGCCTGGGCCCGCACCCTGGCAGGCCACCTCCCAAGGGGTCTTCAAGCCATGGCACGGCAGAGAAGTGAGCCCGGCCTGCCCTCCTCGGCCGTTCATCTGCAAGCGATCAACGGCGGGCTCACACTTGTGCTCGACAAGCTTCGCTGTGTGCCGACCAAACTCCGGCGCGGCATGATGCGCCACGCGGACGCCGCTCTCGGGCGAACCGCCGGTCGCCTCGCGAACCGGCGAAATGCGGGGCTGCTCAGCTACAGCTACTACGGCTTCGATGCGTTCACAGAGTATGCGGGAAGGGGCATGCTCTTTCAGCTGCATCCGCATCCCGCGAGTATGCGACGGTTGCTTTTGGACGAACTCGCAGCACACCCGGACTGCGCCGCCTCACTCCAGCAGGAGTGGGAACTCGCCTTGCCGGAAGCTGATTTTCAGCATCTGGTCCGTGAAACATCGATGGCCCAATCCTTTCTCGCAGCGTCCTCTTTTACTCGCTCCACGCTGGTTGAAAACGGCACGCCAGCAGAGGCAGTCCACGTGGTGCCGTATGGTGTTGATTTCCTCCGGTTCGCACCCGATCGATCGCGGCGATCGTTGACTGGTGGAAAGCTTCGTCTACTCTTTGTCGGCAGGATTAACCAGCGCAAAGGCATCAAGTATCTCCTCGAAGCGATGCGTTTGGTCGACAGCGATCAGGTTGAACTCACGGTCTGCGGTCGGGTGGTCGACGACCTTGAGCTCTTTCGACCGTTTGCCGATCGCATTCAGATACGCCCGGACGTCAGCGCCGAGGAGCTGGTTGCGGCCTACCAGGCGGCGGATCTGTTTGTCTTTCCCTCGGTTGCCGAAGGCTTTGGTCAGGTCCTGCTCGAATCGCTGGCCTGCGGTTTGCCCATCCTTTCAACAACCCATACCGCGGCACCTGATCTCATCGAATCAGGCCGCCAGGGCTTCGTTGTTGAACCCCGCCAGCCAGAGCAGTTAGCCGACCGGATCGCCTGGTCACTCACGCACCGCGCAGAGCTCTTCGCAATGCGGGAGGAGGCTCGACTCCTCGCCGAGCAGTTTACCTGGCAGCGCTTCCGCGAAGGGGTCGTTCAAGCTGTGCGGCAGAGTTTTACCGACGGCCGCGCCACACTCCCTCCGCTGTCTCAGCCGACGGGGAGGGCCCATCATGCTCTTTGAGCTACTGCTTGCGGCCGCTGTTCTGATTGCGCTTGGCGGAGCCGTCATCGCCCTGGACGGAAGTCGTGACGTCTTCCATCCGCTTCTGTTTATTGGGCCCATGTTCGCCTTTCTTTATGGCTGGATGCCGTGGAAGCTCCTGAGTGCGGGCGGCCTGGCCCAATACCTCGACTCCGATCAACTCCTCAGCGTGCAGCGCCTCTTCGTCCTTGGCGTGCTGGCCTTTGTTGCGGCTTGCCTGGCGGCTGGAGTTCGCGTCAAACGACGATCCAACGAGACGCACACGGCTAGTTCGCCGCTGGTTGCCCGCCGGCTTCTGATCGGCGGCGCTATCGCCGGCTCGCTTGGGCTGCTGTGCTGGGCGATCACCATCGTAAACGTTGGCGGCTTCGTGAACGCCTACAGCTCGTCCTACTCCGGCGGGTGGGACGATAGCGGTTATGTTCGCGATGGTAGCTTGCTTCTGCTGACCGGCATTCTTCTCGCCGTCTCAGCCCTGTCTATGGGAGCACCGCGCGTTTGGAGTCTGGCCGTGATCGCCCTCTACGGGACACCGTGGCTCTCCCAGGCTCTGCTCATGGCGCGGCGTGGTCCAACCTTTGCCTTCGTTCTTGTGGTGCTGATGGGCTGGTATTTCAACCGAAGCAAGCGGCCGCCGATTCTAGCGGTCGTTCTCCTCGGTGGCTGCCTGGGATGGCTGGTTCTATTTCTTGTTACTAATCGCAGCAGCATCTATCTCGGTTCGAGCTTCGACGTGACGACCGATGTGAGCAACATCGTCGAGAAGCCGGACACGGGCAACGAATACATCTACGGCTCAGGCACAGTTCTGTCCGCCGAACGTCGGAATCACTACTTCTGGATGCGACGCTATCTGGCCCAGGTCATGGTTCGGCCCATCCCTTCAGCCATCTGGCCAACGAAGTACGAGGACTTCGGTGTTCCCGAACTGTTGCACAATGCGGGCACGGGAGAGGGCTTTGGCGATGCTCTAGGCTGGGTCGGCGCCGCGGGCTCCGCGCCGGGCATCGTCGCCGACCTATGGGTCGAACTTTGGTGGCTTGCCGTACCCGCCATGGCCGTGCTCGGGTACCTGTACGGCTGGGTCTGGCGACGCGCGGTCGTTCGCGGTGGTCCCTGGACCAGTCAATATGTGATCTTGTCCGCATTGTCGATCTATCTGGTCATGCAAACCATGGAAGCGGTCATCTTCCGTACCCTTCTGTTATCAATCCCGTGCTGGCTGACCTGGCGCTGGGCTCTCAAGGCCAGGCCGGTTCAGGGACGTTTGCCGCGTCGCGCGCCATTACCCCAGACCCAAGCCGTGCGCCGGATGGTGGATCTTGCCTGACCAGACTCGTCCGCTTGAACCCTCTGCCACGAGGTCACGCCCACTGCAGCTGGCCGTGCTCTGGATTGATTGGTACGCCTATCATGTGGCCCGTTTTGAGGGGCTCCTGGGCCACCCTGATCTCGCCGGTCGCGTTGCGGGTGTCGAGTTCGTCGGCGGAATTGGAGTCCATGCCGGGTTGAAGTTTCGCGAGGAGCTTCCATCGCACCTCCCCGTCGACACCCTTTTCCCCCAGGCGAGTTGGGGAGGTGTTAGCAAGCTCTCTTTGGCGCGCCATGTCTGGAATCATCTGACAAAGCTCGACCCGGCCGCGGTTCTGGTGCCCGGCTACTACACCTTGCCTGCTGTTACAGCGGCTTTGTGGGCTAAGGCGCATCATCGCGTCAGCATCTTAATGACAGAGAGCACGGCCTTTGACCACACGCGGGTAGCGTGGAAAGAGTGGAGCAAGTCGCTCCTGCTGCGCACGATCTTCGACGCGGCAGTCACTGGCGGCTGTGCCCATGTGCGCTATCTGGAGCAGCTCCACTTCCCCATGGATTGCGTCGCCGGGTCGTACGATGTTGTGAATAATGCAGCACTGGCGGCCGCAGTTGCAGAGGCACGGGGACTTGGATCTGCTGCGTTTGGCCTGCCCGCTTCGCCTTTCTTCCTTTATGTCGGCCGACTCGCTCCCGAGAAGAACGTCGGAACACTGCTATCGGCATGGATCGCGTACCGCGAGGCCGGCGGCACCTGGCCGCTTCTGCTGGTCGGAGATGGACCTTCGTCACAGGCCCTGCAGGCGCAGGCCAAGGCATGCAGCGTTGCCGAGGATGTGTTTTTCCCGGGTCTTCAAGGCTCGCGCACTCTGCCCCGGTTCTATGCGTTCGCAGGCTGCTTTGTTCTTCCCAGCACCCGTGAGCCATGGGGCTTGGTCGTCAACGAGGCCATGGCATCTGGGCTGCCTGTGCTGGTGTCCTCGCTCTGCGGTTGTGCGGAAGATCTGGTGCGTGAAGGGGAAAATGGTTTCACCTTTGATCCCGCATCCCTCCACGATCTAACGCGGCGACTCCACCAGATTGCTTCATTTTCCGTGGAAACACGTAAATCCTTGGGAACGACATCTGAGCAGATCATCAATGCGTACACTCCACAGCGCTTCGGTCAGGAAATTGCACATCTACTCAACGAGAGTGGAAATCGATCTCTGAACCGCTCTCACAGAACCAGCAGTAACGCGACTTCGTTACCGATCGACCTCCGTCTTGGGTGAGTTTTGAGTACGCCTCACTTCGCTTCAGCGCACAGTCAACCAGGGGATCTCCTTTGCCGCATACCGCCACATTGCCGGATGAACACGTCGCGCACCAAGGGCACACTTTTCCGGGTGGAAAGTGGCTGAGCGTTGTGACGCACCTGGACCCCCGCTATGGCGGCTTGAGCGCGGTTGTGCCGCAGTTGAGCGCAGCCGTCGCTTCTAAGGGCTGTATTTCCATGTCCCTGGCGGCCTTTTGTGCGCCCGGAGAGCTGTACTCCCCGGCTAACTTCGCGGATCTTACGTTGACAGAATGGCCTGCAGGCCGCACTGCCTGGCTGCGAGATCGATCCTTGCTCGCGCGCTTTCGCCATCTCTGCAAGGCGACCGATGGCTTACACGTGCATGGACTTTGGGAGCAAAGCACCCTGGTCGCAGCCCGGAGTGCGCGCGCCCGTCGCGTCCCGTACGTCATCTCTGCCCATGGCATGCTGGAGCCGTGGGCCCTTCGGAACAAACGGCTCAAAAAGCTGATCTACGCGGCGCTGATCGAGCGGGTCAATCTGAACGGTGCCGGGTGCCTCCATGCCCTGACCCATGCCGAAGCCCGAGAGTACCGAAGCTTCGGTTGTACCGCGCCGATCGCTGTCATTCCGAACGGTGTGCGCATCCCGGAGCGCGTCTCAGAAGAGAAGTTTCTGGCGCAACATCCTTCGCTCAAAGGGAAGAGAGTTGTCCTTTTTCTCGGCAGAATTCACTTCAAAAAGGGTCTGGATCTACTAATCCGTGCCTGGAAGAGAATAAGTCTTCGCTGGCCAGACGCTCACCTGGTGCTTGCGGGGCCAGACTGCGAAGGCACCCGCGCCAAGATAACGGCGATCATCGAAGCGGAGGGTATTCGTGAAAGCGTCCTCTTCACCGGCATGCTTCGTGACGATCTGAAGTGGAGCGCCCTGGCGGCCGCCGAGTGCTTTGTCCTGCCCTCCTACTCCGAAGGTCTTAGTGTCTCCGTGCTCGAGGCGATGGGTCTCGGCCTGCCGGTTATTGTCTCGGATCACTGCAATATCCCGGAGGTGGCCGAGCTCGAAGCAGGGTGGGTGGTCTCTGCGGACGTTCCAGCGGTAGAACATGCCCTGGAGGCTCTGCTTGAGAACGCTCCTCAGACCAATGCGGCGATCGGTGCTCGAGGCCAGGACTTTATCCGGCAACACTACAACTGGTCAGTCGTTGCAGATCAGATGAGTGAGGTCTACACCTGGCTCTTGGGAGGCACGATCCCGGTCTCCGTCGACCTTCTCGATGCGGGCGGTGTCCGATGACACAGGTTGACCTCCGTAGGTACGACAATGCGTGGTATTCGCCCGGCCGGTCGGTCGCGCTGCGCAGTCTCTGGATGTTTTTCGGCCTTCCTCTCTTTCGCTCCACCTGGTTCGCCTCCTCTGCAGCCCGTGTGGCCCTCCTTCGGCTGTTTGGCGCTGGAATTGGCAAGCGTGTCGTGATCCGGCAGCACGTCACGGTCAAGTACCCGTGGCATCTAACCGTAGCCGATGATTGCTGGATTGGCGAGCAGGTTTGGATCGACAACCTTACCGCCGTGCGGCTCGCGAGCAGCGTTTGTATCTCCCAAGGCGCCTATCTCTGCACCGGCAACCACGACTGGTCCGATCCCGCCTTCGGTCTCAAGATCGCTCCGATCAGTCTCGAACAGGGGTCCTGGGCCGGTGCCCGATGTCTGTTGATGCCGGGTACGTGTCTGTCCGAAGGCGCGGTAGCCAGTGCCGGAAGCGTCGTCTCCGGTCGTATTCCAGCCTTCCAGGTGTTCGCCGGAAACCCAGCTGTCTTCGTCAAGCAACGCATGGTGCGAAGCAGCGCCGCCGTGACACCGGAGTGGCAGGAGGAGATCCGATGAAAATTCTTCTGCTTAATCAGTTCTTCTGGCCAGATTCGTCGGCCACCAGCCAGCTTCTGACAGATCTCGCACGGTCTCTCGCCGCCGAGGGTCATGAGGTCACCGCCATCAGCTCCGATAGCGGTGGATACGCCGTTTCAGCCTCCAATCGAGACACGCCGCCCGTCTCCATCCATCGTGTCAAGGCCCTGCCGTTTGTTCGCGGAACCTTGGGACGTCTCCTCTCTTATCTCAGCTTCTATGTCTCGGCCGCTGCGCGCGGTCTGCTGCTTCCAAAGCAGGATCTGGTTCTTACTCTCACGACGCCCCCTCTTCTTTCGCTGCTTGGCACGTTGATCAAGGCCGTTCGTGGATCTCGCCACTTCATTTGGGAGATGGACGTTTACCCGGATGTCGCCGTGGATCTCGCCTATTTCAAAGCGGGTGGTTTCGCCGATCGCGTCATCGGGGCTTTCGCAGATTATTCGCGGAGGTTCGCAGATGGCATCATCGCTCTCGGCGAGTGTATGAAGGATCGACTTGTCGGTCGAGGTATTCCGCAGGAACGCATCTTTGTCGCTGACAACTGGGCCGATGGTAGTGCCATACAACCACTCGCACGCGTGAGTTCTGCTGACCAACTCGTGCTCCTCTACTCCGGCAATCTCGGGCTTGCGCACGACCTTTCAACCATTACTTCCAGCATCGCTTCCCTCAAAGATGACTCTCGCTTCCATTTCCTCTTTGTAGGCAGCGGTGGCCGCCGGGCTGAACTGTCGGCCTTTGTGGAGGAACGGGGTATTCGGTCCGTTGAGCTCCGGCCGTACGTGCAGCGGCAGAGTCTCAGCGAGAGTCTCTCCGCTGGAGATATCGGTCTGGTCACACAGCGTGACGCCTGTTGCGGCTCCGTGGTTCCCAGCAAGGTGTATGGCCTTCTCGCAGCAGGCAGGCCAGTCCTGTTCATCGGTCCCGCTGCCGCAACGCCAGCCCGTATCATCGCGCGTTTTGCTTGCGGATGGCACATCGATGTCGGTGACGACGGGCAGCTCACCGCCCTGCTCCAGCATCTCGCCGATCATCCGGAGGAAGTTCAGCGTGCCGGCTTGGCTGCACGACGCGCTCTGCTGGAGCACTTCGACCTGCCGCATGGGGTGGAACGCATTTTAACTGTCCTCGGGGCACATCGCTCCCTGTCACTACTCTCGCCTTTCGCGCCGTTACCTGTACGCTCGGCAAACTCTGCGTCCTGACCTGATTGCCAGATCGAAAGGAGAAACCCGTTCATGCATGCCTTAATTGCCTTTCTGATCCTTGCGTTTGTGCTTTGCCTAGTTCTTACACCCTTGTGTCGCGATCTTTTTCTACGCTTCAATATCGTGGATCGACCCGACGAGCTGAGAAAGTTTCATCTAAAGCCGATCCCTCGCATCGGCGGCATTCCGATCGTGGTCTCCTACGCCGGAGCGATGGCCTTAATGCTCTTTCTGGCGCCATCCGGTGCTCGGCTTTCCGTCCAGCACAGTACCCTCATCCTGGAGCTTGTTCCGGCTGCCGCGGTCATCTTCATTACCGGGCTGCTCGATGATCTGTTCACCTTGAAGCCCTGGCAGAAACTCGGCGGACAGTTTCTTGCCGCCGCTCTTGCTGTCTCCCTCGGAGCCCGCATCTCGCTCTCGAGTGGGCATGCAAACTCTCTTTGGATCACTGTTCCTTTGAGCCTGCTCTGGCTTATCGGCTGCACCAACGCCGTCAATCTCATCGATGGTCTTGACGGTCTTGCGACTGGCGTTGGCCTCTTCGCCACCATCACGACCCTTATCGTCGCCATCATCCAGGGAAACCTTGGTCTCGCCATGGCAACAGCGCCACTCGCCGGCTGCCTGCTCGCCTTTCTTCGGTACAACTTCAGCCCGGCTTCCGTGTTTCTCGGGGACAGCGGCAGCCTCACCATAGGTTTTATGTTGGGCTGCTTCAGCCTCATCTGGAGTCAACACACCGGCACGCTGCTCGGTATGGCGGCGCCGCTCATGGCTCTTGCTCTTCCACTCATCGATGTCGGCCTCTCGATTGGCCGCCGCATGCTGCGCGATAAACCAATCTTTCAGGGTGATCGTGGGCACATTCATCACATGGTGCTTGCCCGCGGGTTCAAACCCCGTGATGCCGCTCTTATTCTTTACGGAGTCTCCGCTTTAGCCGCTTTTCTCGCTCTTCTGCAGAGCTTTACCAGCTATCAGTTCCGCGGCCTCATCCTGCTTGTCTTCTGCGCTCTGGTTTGGACTGGGGTAAACTACCTCGGCTACGTCGAGCTGAGTGCCGCCCGCAAAACTCTTACACACCGGATGGTCCTTCGTGTCCTCAAGGAAGAGATCTACATGCAGGAGCTTGCACATGCTCTGGCTGCGGCAATCTCTATCGAGGACTGCTGGCAGGTTGTTCGCGGCGCCTGCCACGACCTGAGCTTCGCTTCCGTGCAGATGTTGCTTCAGGACGAGTCGTATGAGGCGACCTTTCTCAATCGCATGAACGATCACTCCTGGAAATTGACCGTGACGCTCGGCAAAAAGGGACACCTTATTCTTACGCGCGTGCAGGATAGTAACTCCCCGCGGCACATGATGGCCGTTCTAGACCACGTACAGCAATACATTAAGACCCGCGAGCACCTGCTTGTGAAGTCCGCGACCAAGGTGGAGGCTGTCACTAGCGGCGCCGCATAAACCAGCTCTCATCCACGACTCGACCAGATTTCGTTGCAAGCCTGAGCCCGGTCAGCGAACAACCACAACGGTTGCGCTATTTGACAGCAGAGTTTCGTTCGCGATGTCACGCGCCAATATCTGCAATGTATGCTGCCCTACGCTCAGCGTCGATGTATCGACTTCATAGAGGAAAGGTGCGGATCCGACGTGCCGCCAGCCTGCTTGTGCCCCGTCGATCAAGAGATACGACCCCGCTGCGTCCAGCGTGCGTGCGATCGCAGCAGCCACCTCGATCACTCCAGAGATCGCCTGTCCGCTCTGTGGGTACGTCAGTTGAACCGGAGAACTTATAGCTAAGTCCGTTGTACTCGCGGTGACAGCAGGTGCAGGCGAATTTGCCCCTGCTACCGGACCAGTATTCAGCACGGTTACCTTTACCGTTCCTGAGAGAACCGTGTTGTTCCCCGTGTCATGGGCCCACAACTGCAACGTATGGGGACCATCTGCGAGTGTCTTTGTATCCAGCGGGTACTGAAAAGGCCTCTCCACAACGCGATGCGTGCCGATCTCAACCCCATCCACCATCAGGTAGGATCCGGCCGCATCGAGGGAGATTGCTACCTGACCTAAAACAGTGATCGCTCCCGTCAGTGTCGCATCGTTCGCCGGCTGCATGATCGCGACCCCTGACGAAATCGGAGTTTGTACCGGGGCAGACGGGGCGGGTGTAGTTGCAATTGGTGCCGGAGGCGAAGGCGTTGTCGGACCCGGCGTTGGCACAGGTGTCGCCACCGGAAGCGGAGACGTGGGCTGGGCCGTTCCCGATCCGGCGTCGGTATAGATCTGCACCACCGTTGGGTTGTTCGCCTGCCAATAGTCCGCGTGCACCATCAGGATATCGCCATGACGCACAGCATCTGTCAGTTGCGATCGCGCTGCCGCCAGCTTGCCCGGATCCACGTCGTTGATCATATTTACGCTGAAGGCTCGCGGGTAGAAGCTGTAGATCGACGCATCCGTCCCTAAGTCGCCGTGAAACAGGAATGTCTTGAATGGCGCTGCATAGGCGTAAAATTTTGCGCTTGACTCTTCGGGAATTAGCAGGGAATCCGGCAGCGCTGCAGCCGCCTGCTGGAAAATGGACGCGTCCAGCGTAGCTCCGTTCATCTCCACAGTGGAATCAAGATAAAAGAGCGTAGCGCCCCAGCGATCGTGCGCAAACTTCATCTTGCGAATCAGCTGTGCCGCTACCTGACTGTCCGGCAGGTAGCTCTGGCCCGCAGTTCCATCAGCATTCTTGACAAACTGCTGCGGCCGAACGCAAACCCCGACACGGTAGCCCGCATCATGGATCGTCCGAAAGTAAGCGTCATCGAGCTTCATGCCGTTGTAGCGAGAGCTGGGGTCATGGAGCACGCTTTCCATCTCGGGTGCTACCGTGGCAATCTGATCCGGAGAGCAGACGTAACTCGTTTCTTGCGGATATTCCTCCCCTTCAATATCCCAGGTAACAACCCCTTGCGCGTGTAGCTGCTGCAGATTTCCGACCGTGGCCGTGGCCTGGTCGAGAACCCTCCGTTGAAACTTCGACAGACCCGCCGCCGACCTCACATCAAAATCGTTCGCTTGTGCGTCATTGAAGTAGCGGCGGGGATTGTTCGGATATCCACCCGGCTTCGACGCATCACCGGTCGGCGAACTCGCAAGATACGCCGATCCGATAATGCGCCGGTCCGTCCACTGCAGGCTGGCCGGCCAGGTCTTCGCCCAGCTTTGGTCTGCATCCTGCGCCAACGAGGCAATCGAGGTTCCACTAGCCGCAAAGCGTAGCGAAACCGTGAAGGTGTCTGTCTGTCCGGGCATTACCGGCCGATCCAGGTGTGGTTGGAATGTCGCCAAGCCATCGGGTGCCGTGCTGCTGATCAATGGTGTGTAGCTATTCGCCTGCCCTGCTGGCATAAATCCGCTGTAAAGCGGCTTCGCTGTGCTAGGTACGACAGCAGCTACTAGGCCAGATCCGAAATCAGCGGCAAGCGCGCTGGGTCCGGTCGTGTTGTAGCTCAGCTGCGGGTAGCTGGCATTATTGAATCCCGTTGGTAGGTTTGGAAAATGTAGAACAAACGGAAAGATAGAGGCGCCGTTCAGAACCATTCCGGACGACGCGGAATTGATCTCCGTCACGTTCATATTCAGAGTGTCACCACTCTGCTGAAACTGCACACGGATGGATCCCCAGGTGAACGGGTAGATCCACGTCTTACTCCCCGCATCCCATTGTCGCCCGTTGTTTGTCTCGCCCCAGCCGTACTGGCCAGCGGTCACAAGGTTTCCCCGTAGGTCCGTCATCTTCATGTGCCAGATGTGAAAGGCATCAGCGGGATTCTGGGCCACGTCCTCGAGTGGCACTCCCCGGTAGCTGATCTGCTGAACGCCCTGCGGCCCGTAGGTAACTTGCAGATTCGTCTGTGCAATCGTCTTTCGTTCAACGGCAAAACTCACAGCCGCCGTCAGAACTGCACAGCAGAGAAACACGCGCATTTTCATCGAAACCAACCATCCAGCCAAAAGTGTCGCTGGACGATGTCGTAGGCCTGAAGTGTCGCTACGCCGCTCGCCCTGCCTTTTCATCGTCGCTCAGTCTTTCTCTGATTGCTCTGGCACTTTTGGGCCACAGCGGGTGAAGTCTCTCACAACCGTAAACGTTCAGGACCTTGCGTCAGGTGACGCAGAAAGCAGATGAGCGTGCACAATGAATCGTTTCGGCGCTGCGCCGATGTAATCGAAGGGAAAGCAAGTGATAAGCGTCAGCTCTGGCCGCGCGCGAATTGCTAAAACCTCTACCTGTTCCGGCATCACGATCTCGGTAGAATCAACCTGGTAATGGTAGGTACCTGATCCGTCCGTCACCTGGATATCCATGCCCCTGTGTATCTGGCGCAATGGGCGGAAGTAGGTATCTCGATGGCCGGCAAGCCCAAGCGTTCCCAGTCCTCCAGGGAAGGCTGTGCCTTCAATATGGCCAACCCCTCGAAGTAGGCTAGAGCTTTCGATGCCCGCCGTCATTGGCACAGAGAGGCCAAGCGATGGAATCTCCAGCCGACCGATAACATCCCCTGCGTGTTGCGTCCCGTTCGCCCTGATGCTGGAGTTTGTAGTGCCGCTGGCCTGTAAGGAAGCGTTCGCGGCCGTGCGGGGCAGTGTTCTGGCAAACGCTTGTTGGCGGGCACGCATTCCCTCCAAACCAGCAAATAGAATCATTCCGAAACAAGAAGTGGCTGCAAACCAAAGCAGCCACTCCGAACCTCGCATGAGTCTCGTCCATTGAGGATCATCGCGCATTGCTAAACAGCGCGTTCACCCGCAAGCCGACGGCGGCGCAACAGAGCTGCTCCAAGTGAAACTACAACCCCTGCCAAGAAGATCGTGGGCAGTGCACTCGCCGTGTGGGGGAGACGACCGATCACTGGCTTAGGCGGCCGATTACCGGCAACCTGCTGCATCTTCTCTGCCTTGATGGATGGCGCTGTGTCTGTCGGCCCCACAGTAGATGACGAAAGCAACCACAAGGTCACAATCTCCATATCTTCTTTTGAAAGCCCGCTTACTTCAGCCGGTCGACCTTCAGACGCAGGGTCGATCGCAGGAACCTTGCTGTCATTCAGCTTCGCAATCGCAACGGCATCCGCCTTGGGATACACAAACTCCAAAGCCGGAGATCTGCCGAACGTAAACCCGCGCAACGCCGAGTTCCCATCCGGACCCGCATTCCATGACACCGCTCCCGTCTTCCCAGCACTCTTGATCTTCGGATCCTGCACGCTGATAAACGTGGAGTGCTCATTTCCAGAGGCGTTATCGATCCGCACAATATACCGATCCTGAAGGTGATCCAGAACCTTGATCGAATACGATCCCGGCTGCAGGGTCATACCCGGAACAAGCGTCTGCTGCGAGACGGTGAACGTCGCAGAGGGGTTATCGGATCCCGCAGCCAGCAAAGGAACGGGAATGGCCAAGGCAAGCACCATCATGGAAACACTCGGTGAAACGCGCATAGTTTCTCCTTCTTAATCTGCGGAAAGGACCTTGACTCCCGCATTGAGGGTACTCAGTTTGTACTTAGGATGCGCCCAACGCGGGCCGAGAACACCTGAAGAGTGCGAGAAAACCACTCTCTGGTAACCATCTGATCGCAAACCACCCATGTACGATCGTTCCTTACCCCAGAACTCCTACGGGTAGAGCCGATGCGCCGCCCAGGTCTCTCCCTTGCGTGAATACAGAAACCGGTCATGCAGGCGATCCTTGCCGTCTCTCCAGAACTCAATCCGCTCGGCATACAGGCAATACCCCCGCCAGTACGTCGGCCGGGTAACCTCATCCGGGTGTTGCGCGCCAAACTCCTGTACCTGCCGCTCCAGAATCTCTCGGCTTTCTAACGGTCTGCTCTGCATCGAAACTGCCGCCCCTAGTTGGCTGCGGCGCGAGCGGCTATGAAAGTACTCGTCCACCTCGCTCGCAGGCAGGTCATGCACCGCGCCTTCAATACGAACCTGCCGCCGCAGGCTCTTCCAGTGAAAGCACATCGCCGCCTGCGGGTTCTCTGCCAACTGCTCGCCCTTCTCACTGCCACTATTCGTAAAAAAGCAGAACCCGCCCGCCGATGCACGTTTCATCAGCACCATCCGCACACTCGGCATGCCACCGGCACTTGCCGTTGCGAGCGCCACAGCATTCGGATCGTTCGGTTCGCTGGCCTCAGCTTCTTTCATCCAATCCTGAAAGAGCGCAAGCGGGTCGGCGGCACACATCTCTTGCTCGCTCATGTTTTGAGCATATCTGCCGACTTCAGCAACACGGGACCGCGCCCCACATGGGACGCAACTCACACCCGCTCCTTGCGGTCAGACCAACAATGTCTGCTTCATCAACCGCATGCGATTCCATCGTCCGCGAATAGATCGTACGACAACGTGGCTGGCTGGGGCCGCGCGTCGGCAGCGAGCGTGTAAAACTCGTACCGCCCATGATCCCGGAAGAACTCCTCTGTGCGCTCCATCAGCGGTGCCTGCGAGACATGCGCGCGGAACGCCTCCATCTTCCTTGAGAGCACGCCCGACACATCCAGGCGAACACTCCACGGAGAGGGAAGCGGCGGCTGCCGGTCGGGCAGAAAGACCTCGGTCGAGAGCGTATACAGCCGCTTCGGTTGATAGGGCCTCGCGAGCTCCGGATACCGCCGCTCCCGCCCACTCCAATGGAATGAGGCCGTCGTCAGCGCGGAAACCAACATGTGATCGGCATGCGTGTTCAGGGCCCCATCCGCACCAAAGGTCAAAACCAGATCTGGCTGGAAGCGCCGCATGCGCTCCACAATTCGCCCCGCTGCCCGCGAGAACTCCGCAAACTCAAGCCGTCCGTCCTGGTAGTCGAGCAGTTCGTGATGCCTCACACCAAGAACCCTGCAGGAGTCAGAAAACTCCTGCCGACGCATGCGGCCCAGCGCTTCCCCACTCTCAGCCGTTCCGCGAGCCGTCGCCGCCTGCCCGTCCGTCAGACACAGAACATACGCCTCCACACCTCGTTCCGTCGCCATCGCCAGCGCTCCCCCAAACGCGAAGCACTCATCGTCAGGGTGGGCTACAACGCACATCAGCTTCAGGCCCACTCGCCCTCTTCCACCATCATCTCCTCGCCCGCTTCCAGGTCTGCATCCTCAAACAGCATCTCCATGGGAGCTAACGCCTCCTCCAGCATTTCAGGGTCCGCTGCCGCTACCGGGGCAAACGTCTTGCGATGCAGCGCGCATGGTCCATGCAATTTCAGCGCTCGCCGATGCTCCGGCGTAGCGTATCCCTTGTGCGACGCCAGGCCGTACTCCGGATGCAGCAGATCCATCTCCCGCATCCGTTGATCCCGATGCACCTTCGCCACAACGGAGGCCGCTGCGATCGACAAACTCAACGCATCCCCATAGAACAGCTTCGTCTGCGGGCATACATGGTCCACCCGCATCGCGTCGATCAGCAGATGATCCGGTTCAACGCCCAACATCGTCACCGCCATCAACATCGCTTGCCGTGTTGCTTGGTAGATATTCACCAGATCAATCGTCCGCGCATCGACCTCCGCCACGCTGACCGCAAGCGCAATCTTCCGTATGCGCTTATCCAGCCGCTCGCGATCTTCCCGGGTCATCTGCTTGGAGTCTTTCAGCCCCGCCCGCGCCAGCCCCGCCATCCGTTCTGGTAAGATCACCGCCGCCGCAACCACCGGCCCAAACAGGGCCCCGCGTCCGACCTCATCGACACCGGCAATCTGCTTGTACCCGCAATATCGAAGCGCCTGTTCCGGCGCGTCCGTGCAGATCAGCTGCTTCAGCATCCGCTGCTTCTCCGTCGCCCGAGTCACCTCTCGCGCAACGGTCGTCTCCGCTAGCCCCTTGGTATGTGACGTACCGGCACTTGGAGTCTTTGCAGCCATCATTCCTCCAAAACTCTATCTCACTCCGCACGGGCGATACCTGCGCGAGCATGCGTGGGAAACGAAACAGACCCCGGCCGAAGCCAGGGTCTGTCGACAAAAAGGAACGAGCTAAACGGCGCGAGCGACTTCGCGCAGGCGGGCTGCCTTGCCACGCAGGCTACGAAGATAGAACAGCTTCGCGCGACGCACCTGGAACGATCGGATCTTCTCCACGCGATCAACAACCTTCGAGTTGTACGGGAAGATTCGCTCCACGCCTTGGCCGAAGCTCATCTTGCGAACGGTAAAAGTGCCCTGCGGCCCCTTGCGCGACGCGATCACCAGGCCCTCAAACGCCTGAAGACGCTCTTTCTCGCCTTCTTTAATCTTGACCTGAACACGAATTGTGTCGCCCGGAGCGAACGCGGGGAGATCGGTCCGCTCGAGCTTCGCGGCCAGCTTCTGCATGATTGGATTAATGGACATGACACAACTTTCCTGGTGGACTCAATTCCAAAGTGTACACGCATTTCATCCCGCGATCACCCAGAAACCGCCTTGATCTCGCGCCGAAGCTCCGCCAGTATCCGCTCATCCTCGTCACCAAGCGCCGCTCTTACCAACAGATCCGGCCGGTTCCGTAGCGTCTTCTCTAGACTCTTCCGCCGTCGCCATTGCCGGATCGCCTCGTGATCACCGCCGCTCAGTAACGCCGGAACTGTTGCCCCCTGGAACGTCTCCGGCCGGGTGTAATGCGGATAGTCCAGCAAACCACCGCTGCCATAGGTCGATCGTGGTATGCCATCGATCTTCACCCCGTCATGCGCCTCCACCGCGCCAAAGCTCTCGTACCGCGCGGAGTCTGGATTGCCCAGCACCCCGGGCAGCAACCGAACCACCGCATCCACAATCACCGCCGCCCCAAGCTCTCCCCCCGACAACACGTAATCCCCAATCGAGATCTCCTCATCGCACAGTAGTTCGCTCACCCGCTCATCCACCCCTTCGTATCGCCCGCACAGCAACACCACCCGCTCCGTCGCCGCCAGCTCATGGGCCACTGCCTGCGTGAACGGCCTTCCCTGCGCCGAGAGCAACAGCACCCGTTCTCCACGCCGCTCTCCCTTCGCCGCAACGCCCAGTGACCTCACCGCCTCGAAGATCGGCTCCGGCTTCAGAACCATCCCCTCGCCCCCCCCATAGGGCCGGTCATCTACCGTCCGGTGCCGGTCGTGAGTGAAGCTCCGCAGATCCATTGTCTGCACCTCGACCAACCTCCGCTCCCGTGCTCGCCGAAGCACACCAACGTCCAGCGGCCCCACGAAGAACTCCGGAAAAATCGTAATCAGGTCGAAACGCATCGTCCCTCGTTACGTCTACTGACCATCCTCGTCACGATCTTCGCCCTCAGCGGCCGTGGGCCCATCACCTGTTTTCGAAATCTCCAGCAGCCCCTCCGGAAGCTCCATCCGCAGCACCTTTGCCACCGGGTCAAACTCACGAAGGAACGCCTTCGTAAACGGAATCAGCCCCTCCCCACCACCGTCGTCTAGCGAAATCACCAGCAGAGGACTCGCCTCCTCCAGCCGCCGCCGCCCGTCCGCCGAGGCAGGGAACTCCACATCCTCTACAACCCCCACCTTCCGATCCCGGTCGAACACCGAGCAGCCCACCAGATCGCTGATATACGCCGCCCCCTCTTCGAGCGGCGCCCGATCTTCCGCCGCGACCAGCAGCTCGTACCCTGCCAGATCCTCCGCCGCGTCAATCGTCTCCACACCCTCCAGCCCCAGCACGATCCGCCCTTCGTTCCGCCCCCTTGGCATCCAGCACGCCGTCACCCGGCAGGGTCTGGCCTCTTCCGCCGTCCCCGCGAAGCCCTCCTTCGCCAAATGCAGGCTCGACCGATCGACCAACCCTTCAGGGAAATCGGTCAGCATCTCCGCCAGGATCTCGCCCTTGCGTCCCTGCGGTCGAAGCAGCTGCGCCAACACCACCCACGCGCCACTCATGGCGCCCCGATATACCGGTGCAGCTGCGGATAGAACGTCAATTGAACCGTTGCCGCGGTATCGCTCTGAGCGCCCGTCTTGTAGACCGGTGCCTTCCATCGCTCGTACTGGACCCAGGCATCCAGCTCCACATCGGGCCGTAGCCGCTTTACTACCTGTGCCTTAATCTGGTTCTGCGTAGTCCCTCCTGGGATGAAGTCCTTGGCATTCTTCTTGTTCAGGTACTCCACCTGCACCCATTCGTTGGCGCTCATATGGTAGGTAAGCCACGCCTGGCCGCCCTTCGCCTCCCGTCCCATCCAGTCACCCATGATGAAACCCTTGTTCGTGTACCCCTGTCGTTGGATCGTCTCGTAGTAGTTGAAGGTGCCAGCAAAACTTCGCTGCACCGACTCATCCGCCATCGTCGACTCCGCCCGCAGATCCATCTTGCGCAACCCCGGAAACTGCGACAGGTAAAGCCCCGTCCGAAACGCCGCCCGTCGCGGCGCACTGATCGGCGTCACGTCATCGTGTGTAATCGAATCCACATACAGCGTCGCGTATCGCCGCACAAACGGCAGCCGGTAGGAGAAATTAAAGTCGCTGAAGCGTGCCCCCGGATCATCCCGCGAGAACTTCTCCGCCGCTGTCGTGTCGTTGATGTCGAAGAAGCCCTTGAAGAACGTGTGCAGCGTAACCGGTGAGTGTGCTTTGCCGCCAAAGATAATCGTCCGCTGAAATCCGAACTCGAAGTTGCTCGTCGGTCGCAGAGAAAACATCTCCGAGTGCGCATACGGACTGTTCGGAAACGTGTGTCCTTTCAGACTTCCATAGAAAAAATCGTAGCGGACCGGCCCCAGCACCCGCGACACATACGGGATATACAACGGCTCCACACGATTGATCCGGAACGAATAGATGTTCTCCGCATTGTTGCTCCACGCCATGGATCCACCGGCGCCCGGCCCAAGCCACGCGTCCGACTTGCCCAGCGAGATCTCATGGTCGGCAAGATGAAACGACACCGCCGCATCCACAATCCGGAATGGGTTCTGCGACGACAGCTGTCCTGCCGGAACCGTGGCCTGCGGAACATTGAAGCCGGTGTATGGAATCCCGTCAATCCCCGAAAGCTGGTTCGCCAGCGCCTGCGAATAGCCCATCGTCGACGGCGCATGCTGGTACTCCGCCCGCACATGCAGCGAAAACCGGCCCCACTCATTCACACTGTTGAAGCCCGTCGAATTGTTGAATCCCGACGCGTATGGCCGGCCGTAGTCATTCACCAGTGTCTGCCCGATGTGATAACTGTCCCGCAACGGTGTGCCCGCAATCCCCATCAGCCGCGTATAGCCGGAGTACAGACCAAAGACCGCTCCCCGATCCTCCTGGTTTGTCGGCACTTCATCCCGCAGCTCATCCAACATCGCTGCCAGAATCTCCTGCGCCTCTGCGTTGTCCTCGCCCAGAATGTCGTCTTCCGACTTCTGCAGCATGTGCAGCACCGCCCGTCGTGTCCATGGCCGCATGCCCAGAAACATTGAGTCAACGTACCCCATCGAATACAGCCGCATCATCGCCGGATATATCCAGCTGTCTAGCGGGATGTAGGTTGAGCCGTACCGGTCCACAAACTCCTTCGTCGTCGGTGTTCCGTACTTCGTATACCCCACAAAAGGATTGCGCGCCGTCGCTGTCGCCGGCAACGGCTGTACCGGGGATGTCTTTACCGGTGGTGGCACTGTCTCTGGCGCCTGCGGGTCTGTCGGCATCACTGGGATCGCAGGCACATCGTTCGCCTGCCTCGCCGCGGGTATCGCCGCCGGTGCCTGGGTCTCCTGGCCACCTTCCGGAGCCTGCGCCAGCATCGGCACAACACTGCTCGCCAGCAGCGCCGCAGCTGCGATTGTGAGTCGCGCAGCTGAAAGCCTTGATCGCGCGACTGGGACCTCTACTCGGGCAGCTAAGACCTGTGATCGCTTAGCTGAAAGCTTGAATCGTGTAGACACTTGCACCTCGAACCGTCGCGAGAGTCGCGCGTCTCAAGTGTAACTGCGTCACCTCATGCCCGCAGCGCAATCCACCATCCCACACCACCCCGTTACTCTCATTTCAGCAACCCTCGACCGCGCAGCAAGCGCCGCATCGCCTCGAGACCGTCCACCCCCGCTCCCGCACCGGCCGGCCGCCACGCAACACCCTCAAGCAGCGCCGGCCCATCCCCATTCCGTGCTCGCATCGCCGATTCCTGCATCACCCGGTAGAGCGCCACCGCATCCGCCGCATCGACTGGCATCCCAGGTACACCCCAGCTCTGGGCCCGATCGCTCACCATCCCTTGCCGTCCGCCCGGCTCACCTGGCAACACAAAAAACACAATCGGCAGCTCTGCCTCCCCTGCGGTACGCAGCACCTGCTTCCACCTCGCCGGCGAGACCTCCTCCGCACCCACGTACGCCAGCACAAGCCGGCCCGCGCCCTGCGCCCGCAAGGCACTCGCCGCACCGACCGCCAGCATCAGGCGTTCCGTCGTATCCCCCGTCCCCCGCAGCAGCACGACACCCGGCGCCATCGTTTCCATCGGGCTCTTGCGCGTGCCCCCACGAACCTTCTTTGTCAACCGGCTTTCGGCGACCTCGCTCACCAGATCTCCTTCCTCCAGCGAAAGCAGAGAGCTCGCCCGGCAAGCCTCCTCCCCCAGCAGGCTTCGCTCCCCCTCCCGCACCGCCCCACGCCTCGGCTCCATCGCCCGAAGCTCTCGCATCCCGTCGTACATCCGCCGCAACAGCGTATTCAGCATAAGCGGGTTCTCTCTCGCCTCACCACCAGCCTTCGCCGCCATCAATCTCCCACCTTCTGTGCACACTCCACAAAAAAAGACGAGGGCTCCTGTGGAACCCTCGCCTCCTGTCGACCTGACGTCTACGCCCGCGCCGGATCTTTCGCCTCAACATCCAATCCCAGCTCCGCCATCGCCTTCTTCGCCACCTCAGGCTTGATGGAGCCCTCGCGCGCCAGCTTCGAAAGCGTTGCGCCGGCAATTGCCTCCGCGCTTACCTCGAAGTGCCGTCGCAGATGCTCGCGGTTATCCGATCGCCCAAAGCCATCGGTCCCTAACGTCACCATCCGTTGCCCCAGCCACGGCGACAGCCCATCCGGCAGCACCTTCATGTAATCGCTTGCCGCCACTATCGGCCCCTTTGCTCCGCCCAGCGCCTCGATTACATAGGGCACGCGCTCCTTGTCCGCCGGATGCAGCCGGTTCCACCGCTCTGTCTCAAGCGCATTCCGTCGCAGCTCGTTGTAGCTCGTCACACTCCAGACATCGGCCTGAACGTCATACTTTTCCGCCAGAATGCCCTGCGCTCGCACCACCTCATTCAGAATCGGCCCCGACCCAAACAGCTGCGCCGTAGCCTCGCCTTTCGACGCCGGCTTCACCTTGTAGATCCCGCGCAGAATACCTTCAGCCACGCCTTCCGGCATCGCCGGCATCGCGTAGTCCTCGTTGTACATCGTGATGTAAAAGAAGCAATCTTCGCCCTTTTCATACATCCGCTTCAGCCCATCCTGCACGATCACCGCCAGCTCATACACGTACGCCGGATCATAGGTAACGCATGTAGGCACAGTACTCGCCAGAACAATCGAGTGCCCATCCTGGTGCTGCAATCCCTCGCCCAGCATCGTCGTCCGCCCAGCTGTCCCACCCATCAGGAACCCCTTACCGCGCGAGTCCGCAAACGCCCAGACCATGTCCCCGATGCGCTGAAATCCAAACATCGAGTAGTACATGTAGAAGGGAATTGTCGGCACCTTGTAGTTCGCATACGCCGTTCCCGCCGCCGTAAACGAGGCCATCGACCCCGCCTCGGTGATCCCTTCCTCCAGAATCTGCCCGTCCGATTCCTCGCGATAGCTCAGCAGCATGTCCGAGTCATGCGGCACATACTTCTGGCCCTCCGGCGCATAGATGCCCACCTGTCGAATCGCCGACTCCAGCCCAAACGTCCTTCCCTCGTCCGGCACAATCGGCACAATCAGCTTGCCGATCTTCGGATCCTTTAACAAGCCACGCAGCAGGCTCACAAAACCCATTGTCGTCGACACCTCGCGGCCCTTCGATCCACCCGTCCATTCCGCGAACGTGCTCAGCTCCGGCGCCTTGAAGTCACTCGCCGGCACCTCGCGTTTCGGCAGATATCCGCCCAGCTCCTTGCGCCGAGCATGCAGATATTGAATCTCCGGCGCGTCATCAGCCGGCTTATAGAATGCCCCATCCTTCGCCGCGCCCTCTGGCAGCGGAATATCGAACCGCTGCACAAACGCCGTCACCCCCTCGTCCGTGAGCTTCTTCTCCTGGTGACTTGCGTTCCGCGCCTCGGTCGACCCCAACCCGTAGCCCTTCACCGTCTTAGCCAGAATCACCGTCGGTCCGCCCTTATGCTCGATCGCCCGCTTGTACGCGTTATAGATCTTCAGCGGGTCATGCCCACCGCGATGCAGTCGTCCCAGCTGCTCGTCTGTCTTATCGGCCACCAGCTCCAAAAGTTCAGGGTATCGTCCGAAGAACTCCCGCCGCAGATACGCCCCACCCTTCGCCTTGAACGCCTGGAAGTCGCCATCCACACACTCTTCCATCCGCTTCAGCAGCAGCCCTTTATGATCCCGTGCGAACAGCTCGTCCCAGTCCGACCCCCACACCACCTTGATCACAGTCCATCCCGCCCCTCGGAATACACCCTCCAGCTCATCAATAATTCGCTTGTTCCCGCGCACCGGCCCATCCAGCCGCTGCAGGTTGCAGTTCACCACGAAGATGAGGTTGTCCAGGTTCTCGCGGCTGCCAAGCCCGATCGCCCCCAGCGTATCCACCTCGTCCGTCTCGCCATCCCCCACAAACGCCCATACCTTGCGATCCGTCTTCTCAATCAGCCCACGGTTCTCCAGGTATCGCATAAATCGCGCCTGATAGATCGCGTTCAGCGGCCCAATCCCCATCGAAACGGTCGGAAACCGCCAAAAGTCCGGCATCAGCCACGGATGCGGATAGCTCGACAGTGCCGGCTCACCCCGCAACTCATGCCGAAAGTTCCCCAACCGCTTCTCATCGAATCGCCCCTCCAGAAACGCCCGCGCATAGACCCCCGGCGACGCATGCCCCTGAAAGTAAATGAAATCTCCCGGCTGCTCGTCGCCATTCGCACCCGCATACTTCGCTCGGAAGAAATGGTTGAACCCCACCTCCAGCAGCGTCGCCAAGGACGAGTACGTCGAAATATGCCCGCCAATCCCGGCGTCCTTCTTATTCTGCCCATGCACCATCGCCATCGCGTTCCAGCGAATCAGCGCCTCAACCCGCTTCTCCATCGAGCGATCGCCCGGGTACGGCACTTCGTCATGCTTCGGAATCGTATTCAGATACGGCGTCGTCAGCTCGCTCGCCACCGGCACGCCAGCCTCGCGCGCCCGCGTCCGCAGCGCCTCAATCACCTCCGCGCCCTGCTCCCAGTCCGCCGCTACAACATCGTCAAACGCCTCAATCCACTCCGCAACCTCCGCGGAAAAATCCAACTTCACGGCATCATCAACCTTTGTCGTCATCACTCGTCCCCAGGGAATGTCTCTGCCCGCTCAGCCCTCACCAGCACCGCCGCGGCAATCGCTTATAACGATATAAGCACCGAACCATCTTCGTCATCTTCCGCACCCGGCGCCGCGCTGCACTACCCCCAAAACCAGTGCTGCACTACCCCCAAACCTGTTCTCCGGTTCCCCCAAGCCTGTCATCCCGACTGAAGCGAAGCGCAGTGGAGGGACCTGCTTCTTACCTGCCGCGGGGACCCCTAAGTCGAATAATCCGCATTGATCCGCACATACTCCGCTGTCAGATCACACGTTATAAACCGACACTCCGCCTCACCCCGCCCCAGATCGATCCCGATCGTGTACTCCCGCTCCAGCATCTCCGCATGCGCCGCCGCCTCGTCATACCTCTCCACCCGCGCCCCGTGCGCAAACACCGGCACTTCGCCGATGGCAATCGTCATCTTCTCCGCCTCAACCGGCACCCCGCTCCGCCCCGCCGCCGCCAGCAGCCGTCCCCAGTTCGGATCCGCACTCGACCACGCCGTTTTGCATAGGGGGCTGTTCGCAAGTGTCCGCGCTACCAACCTTGCCTCGGTCTCCGTCTCAGCCCCCGTCACGTGCAGCACCACTACATGCCCCACACCCTCGCCGTCCTGCACAATCTGCTGAGCCAGCGATCGACACACCAGCGTCATCGCACTCGCAAACGCCTCCCGCACCCGCGCGTCTACCTTTACTCCACTCGCTCCACTCGCCAGCAGCAGGACTGTGTCGTTCGTGGAGGTATCCCCATCGATCGAAATCAAATTGAAGCTCCCCTCCACCGCTGGCGCCAGCAGTGCCCGCAGATCCTCTGCCTCCGCCACCAGGTCCGTAAACAGATACACCAGCATCGTCGCGTGGGGCGCCACTGCCGTCTCCACCGGCAATCCCAGTTGCGGCGCAATCATCCCCGCTCCCTTGCATATCCCCAGCAGTCGAACCTCCGCACCATCCACATCCACCACCGCCCGCGCCAACTTCATGCGCGTATCAGTCGTCAGAATCGCCTGTGCAAACGCCTCCGCATGCTCACTCGTTGCGCCCATCGCCGCCCGCAACGCCGGCATCGCCGTCATCACCTTCTCCGTCGGAAACGGCACCCCGATAATCCCCGTCGAGGAAGGAAAGACCTCATCAAAGATGCATCCCATCGCCTCTGCCGCCGCCACACACGTCAGGCGACAAGCCTCGGTCCCCGTCACCCCCGTCGCACAGTTCGCGTTGCCCGCGTTCACCAGCACCGCACTTACTCGCCCGCCCGTCTTTGCCAGGTACTCCCGCCCGACCATTACCGGAGCCGCCACCACCGCATTCCGCGTATAGCTCGCCGCCGCCACCCCTCCCCCAGCCACCACCGCCGCCGCTAGGTCCGCAGCTCCACTCACCTTGATCCCCGCCCTTACCGCCCCCCAGGTAAACCCGCGCGGCAACCCCGCATCCGCTACAACCTGCTCCACCTCAGCACCGGCACTCGCCGCACGCTCTATCTGATATATCCCATCCGCCATCCACTTACTCTAGCAAGCGAAAGTCGCGGCACCGGATCGGCTCCATCTGCAGGTGTCATTCTGAGTGCGGCGACGAACCCCCGACTCAACGGGATCAAACTTCCAGCCATCTCCGTCTTAGGAATGCCCTGTCATCGCCCCGGTGCTTCAGCCTGCTATCTCGTTGGTTGCCATCCCGTAGGGATCTGCTGTTGTTCTTGTCTCCGTCCACCGCTGCAGACCAAAGGGCAATCACCACAAGTCTGTCATCTCGACCGGAGCGGACCGCCTCATCGTCCGCGCAGTGGAGAGACCTGCAGCTTCTCTAGGCCAGCAACAAACCTTTAACTTCATCGTACCTGCACGTGGCGCAACTAGAACCGTCCACCGAATACAATCGGTAGCAGGATCAGCGCTTCCCCTGGATCGGACATCTCTATCCTGAGCCGGCTCGAAGCCCGGTGTACCCCTCGCCTAACCCCCATCCTTCAAAGACCTTGGTACTTGGTACTTGGTACTTGGTACTTGGTACTTGGTACTTGGTACTTGGTACTTGGTACTTGGTACGGGGTAGGAGGGTACCCCGCTCAGTTCAGTCAAACCGTAGTCCCAAGGACGAATGCACATGCTCCTCCAATCTCTTCGCGAACAAGTCCTCGAAGCCAACCTTGAACTCGTCAAACGCGGCCTCGTCCTCTACACCTTCGGCAACGCCTCCGGCATCGACCGCCAGCAAGGCCTCGTCGTCATCAAACCCTCCGGCGTCGACTACGACGATCTCCGCTCTGAACACATGGTAGTGACCGACCTCGACGGCAACCTGGTCGACGGAACCCTCAAACCCTCCTCTGACCTCGACACCCACACCCTCCTCTATCGCGAGTTCCCATCGATCGGCGCCGTCGTCCACACCCACTCCGAGTTCGCCACCTCCTTCGCCCAGGCCGGCCTCCCCATCCCCGCCTTCGGCACCACCCACGCCGACTACTTCTACGGCCCCATCCCCTGCACTGAACCCCTTTCGGACGCCGCCATCGGCGGACGCTACGTCCACGAGACCGGCCTCGCCATCGTCCGCCGCTTTCGCGGTCTCGGCGCCTCCCCCCTCGAGATCGTCCCCATACCCGGCCCCGAGATCGATCGCGGCAGCACCCTCGCCCTCGGCGGAAACTCCGCCGGGCTTTCCTCCTGGCGCTCTGCAGCCGCCAGACCCTCCGCAACCGACCACCCGCAACCCATCGACCCACTCGCCGTCCCCGCCTGTCTCGTCGCCGGCCACGCCCCCTTCGTCTGGGGCCGCACTCCCCACCAAGCCGCCCACAACGCCGTCGTCCTCGAAGCTATAGCCCGCATGGCCTTCCGCACCCTCACCCTGAAGTCCGAAGCCGAAGCCGTCTCCCAAGCCCTCCTAGACCGCCATTACTTCCGCAAACACGGCGCGACCGCCACCTACGGCCAACCCACCTGACCCACATCGAACACCCGCCACCAAACAAAGGGGAGCCGCCAAGGCTCCCCTTCTACCTACCGCAACAACAGTCTAGAAGTTGATCTTCGCCGCAAACTGCCCAAACCGACGCTCATCGCCCGTGCCAGTAATGCCGCCCTTCTGCGCCGTAATCTCGCCGAGATTTCCATTCACATCCAGGTTGCTGCCCAGAATGTAAAGGTTGTGGTGATTCAGCACATCGAAGCCCTCGGCTCGAAGCTCCAGGTTCACGGATTCGTGAATCGGGAAGGTCTTTGACAGGGCCGCATCGACGTTCCATGCGCCTGGACCGCGGAAGCTGTTGCGTGCCGTCATCGTGGATGGGAAAGGACCCCACTCCGAGATCCCTTGAAGTGCTGGATTCCCAAAGGAAGTAGCGGCCGGCAGCGTCCCGACCGGGTCTGCCGAGGTTGCAGTCAGATTGTAACTATTCGCGCCGTCACCGGTCTGTCCGTGCGGAATCTTCGTGAAGTTTCGTTGCGGAACGATCCCGGCTGCTGGCGTATAGCGCGCCACCTGGTAGCCCGTCACATTGTTCGTCGAATCGAAGTACGTGAACGGCGTTCCCGTCCGGACCGTGTAGATGCCGCTGATCTGCCATCCGCCGATCGCCTCCGACAGCAACCCATGACCCTTCACTCCGGGTGTCCGATAGATTGGCGCAAAGACCAACCGCTGCTTGATGTCGAGGTCGCTGTTGCCATGATCGAAGCCCGGATTGAATGGCTGCGTATATCCAAGATTTCCGAATGAAGTCTCAGAGAACGTCGTGCTCAAATCATCTGTCGCATGGCCGAACGTATAGTTCGCCACCATACTCAATCCTGTCTTGCGGAAGTTCGTACTTTGAAACTGCACGTTTACTGCCTCGTAGTACGAGTCGCCGTTCGATCCACGGTTGTTGATATTCGAGTACTGCGGGTTCAGGCGCGTCAGGTGCTGGTAAACCTTCCCTGTCGCCGGATTCACGCGGCCCTGCGGGTCAGCAACTGGATCTCCGAGCAATGCATTACCCCCACCCAGCGTGTTGTAGTTCTTTATGTCATACAGATGAATGCCACGTGCTGCCGTGTACTGCACCGACACCACATTCCCATTGCCTAGTTGCTGTTCAATCGCCGCATCCCAGAACTGTGTCTGCGCCGTCCGGATGTTCTGATCCACATGCCGCAATGAGGTCGGCGGCAAGGCAACCGACCCCGTTGTCCCTCCCAGCGGACCCACGTTCGAATTCGTCACCGTCGTGTTGTTGATCACCACAACCGCATAGCTCGGGGGGTTCTGGATAACGTTGAACGTCACGTTGCCGAAGTTGCGTTCATAGCTGATCCCGTAGCCACCCCGAATCGACGTCTTTCCCGTTCCGAAGATGTCATACGCAAACCCGACACGCGGGCTGACAGTGCCATACTGCGGCTTCCACAGGCCTCCGCCAATCGGACTCGAAATTCCGGTCGCTACTTGACCCGTGCGAATCTGCTGCGGCAGCGAACCTCCCGAACCGTAAAAGAAGTTCGCGTCCAACGCCTGGTTATTGTTGTGCTGCACACCGTAGTACTCGTAGCGAACGCCATAGTTGATCGTCGTCCTCGGCGTCGCCTTCCATTGATCCTGGCCGTACACAGCCCAGTCATGAAAGCGATCGCTGCGGGCAAACGATGGCTGCGACGCCGGAAGGGCAATCTGGCAGCCCGCCGTCACAATCAGAGCCTGCGTGTACTGGTCGCGAACGCAGGGAAGAGTTCCCTTCGGATTAACAGCAGCTTGGAACTGAAACACCGCTCCGCTACCCAGCGCCGATAGCCCCGGCGTCAGACCGTTTCCTAGCTGCTCATTGGCTTGAGCATAGGCGCCATACGCGTTGTTGTCTTGGATATAAAAGATCTGGCCGCCAAACTGCATCCCATGCCGACCCTTGACGACCGCCATATCCTGGTTGATCTGAATCGTGTTCTGCGGACCGCCAGACGGCAGACCTCCGATGCCTGGGTTCTGGTTGTAGAAGCCCGGCAGATTGATCGCGCTTGTATCCACCGGATTCTTCGCGTTCGTCGTCACAATCAGCGTCGGCGTATTCTGCAACGACGTGTTATAGGCGTACGCTGACCCGAATCGGCTGAAACTGGCCTTTGAAATTGATGTGATCGATGGCGTAAACTCGTGCGTCACATTCAGCAGGTACGCCGTCTTATCCACGCTCTGGCCGACATTGAACTGCGGATATGGCGACGAGAAAATGTACCCTGATGTGTCGATCTCTTGGTAGTTCACATAGCGGAAAAAGGCCTGGGTCTTCGCGCCAAAGTTGTAATCCAGCCGGCCAACGATGTTGTACGTATTCTGTGGTGCGCCGCCACCCGCATCGCCCGGTGCGTTATAAGAAACGCGGCCAAAGATCGGCGTCGCCCCTGGGATCGTCCCGAAGGTCGCACCCGGTGTCACCACCGTTCCATCAGCAGCCCTCTTGGTCGTGGCCGCGGTCAGCTGGCTCGCCGTCGTTAACGTTTGGAAGGTCGTCGGTGCGCCCGCTCCGTACGTGCTGTAAAAGCTCTGAATACTCGCCGGCGCCACCGCCAGGTACTGCGGCGTCACAATGCTTGCGATCTGGTTCGCACTTGATCGTACCCGCGTCCATTCGGTCGACCCGAGAAAGAACAGCTTGTCCTTCAGCACCGGCCCGCTAACGTCGAAGCCGAACTGATTTCGCGTGTACTGACCCTTCGGTGTTCCTGTCTGTGCGTTCGTCACCGTGTTCGCCGTCACTGCGGAGATGCGATTGAACTCCCACAGATTGCCGTGGAAGCTGTTCGCACCCGACTTGGTCGCCACAGACACAATGCCTCCCGACGCGCGTCCGTATTGGGGTTCGTAGTTCGTCGTAATGACGCGGAACTCATGGACTGCATCGATAGGAACCTTGATCCCCACCGAATCGTCAAACACGGCGATATTCTCCACGCCGTCCAGCAGGATCTCCGTTCCAGTCGAGCGCTGGCCGTTGATGGTGAACCCAACGCCGCGGTTCGCTACGTTTTGATCTCCGCCTCCGGCCGTCCGATCCCCCGACGACACATTCCCCGACAACGCCACAAAGTCGTACGGATTCCGAGTTAAACTCGGCAGCTGCGAGACCTGTTGCGCTGTGACCACCTGCGACAGCTCCTGCGTCTGCGAGTTCACCTGCACACCCGTCTCTGCTTGAACCTCGACAGACGTGCTGCTGTTTGCGGTCAACCGCATATCCACCGTCTGCCTGCCGCCAACTGTCGCCTCAAAACGCGCCTTAAACGCCCCGAAACCACTCGTCGGCGGCACGCTCACCTCATATTGGCCAGGTGCCAAACCCGGCATGGTGTACGATCCCTGCGCGTTCGTCGTGACGTCCCGGTGGCGTTCGTTCCCAGGTTTTTCACCGTTACCACCGCCGAGGGGACAACCGCGCCGGATGGGTCGATTACCGTTCCACTCAGCTGTGCCGCATCTTGCGCCAGAGCCACATGGCCGCCTCCGAGCAGAGCCATCATCGGTGCCGCAAGAGCGACGGCCCGGCATGCACTCGAAAGAGAGAAAGGATGGAAAGGAACAAAGCTACGGGAGAAGGTCGAATTTCGCAGAAGGCCTCCGAATACAGCAAAGGTGAGGATTGGTGAGAACGTACGTGCACGTATTTGGCCATTCGTCAGACACGGACCTACAACTTTAGAATCATCGCCTTGGACGATTGCAACACCCTCTGCAGTCTGTCTCCTCCATAAATCAGAAGACACCTATGAAATCTCACAGTGCAGAAAGGAGTGTCCACAAGCGTCAGCAGAAATCCTCATTGCATCTAGGGAGGGAGATCGAACGAATATCATTGATAGGAGATTGCATAGCATGTTCAATTCAAAACATCCCGTCCGTGGGATTCTCGCCGGAGTTGCCGTGGGCTCGTCGCTGCCTGGGTCATGAATGAGTTCATTGCGGAGGCTGGGCCAAAGCTCCAGCACGCCGTTCAAACCGATGCTGAGAATGCCGAGCAGCAAAAGCAGCAGGAGCAGCAGAAAGAACACCCGCAGCCAGACGCAACCATGAAGACCGCCGACGCGATCGTCAACACCGTCACTGGCGGGCAACACCTCTCTTGGGAGGCAGAGCAAAAGGGCGGACCCATCGTCCACTACACCTTTGCTGCTCTCATGGGTGGTCTTTATGGTGGGCTCGCAGAGTTCTTTCCCTCCATTCGCTCCGGCTTCGGCACCACCTTCGGTAGCCTGCTCTTCGCCGGCGCCGATCTGGTCGCCGTCCCAGCTCTGCATCTATCCGGCTCCGCCAAAGGGGCTCCCGTCTCCTCCTTTGCCACGCCACTCGCCGCACATCTGGTCTACGGGGCGACAACAGAACTGGTCCGCCGTCTCGTCCGTGCCCTCGTTTGAGGCAGGGGCGGGAAGTGCCCACGAGAAGGGCTCTCCATGGCACACCCGTCTAGTACCCGTCCGCTACTTTCATCCAGTGACGGCGCCCTGCAGGTTTACCGCCACGCCCTGCAGAGTTTCGGTCTCTAGAATGCAACTGGAAGTGTTCGGCGAGTCAATGAACTCTCTCTGGCCATTTCAAGCAGACGGATGACCCGCCACCCGTCCTCGGGGGTCACGGCAAGCGGAGCGGTGCCACTGATGGCGTCTCGCACGTTGCTGTAGAAACCACGATAATCCCCTGGAGCTGTTTTTACCTTGGATCGCTCTAGCCTGCTGGGCGCGTTCACCGGGTCGGGAGCCAGGGTCAGCTCCCCCCACATCGCCTCCGGCTCCCGCAACCACTCCTCACTGGATTCCATCATCGGCACCGTTGCACCTGCAAGCAGTGCCGGCTCCTGAGGATCCAGCCCAAACTTCCGGTAGCTTCCCTTTGTTCCGTGCAGAAGGAAGCGAGGCGCCGCCTCCGCGGCAATCATGCTTGCACTCAGTGTGGAGCGCACCCGGTCGAACTCGAGAACTATGTCGAAAGCATCCTCGATCGCCGTCCCATCGCGCTCTCGCCTCACGCTTGCTGTGATCGTATCGGGGATGCCAAAGAGAGCCAGCGCCTGATCGAGCAGGTGGGGCCCCAGATCGAACAGCATCCCGTTCGCCTCATTCGGCGCCTCCTTCCACGTCCCTGCACGCGGACTTGGTCGAAATCGATCAAAATGCGACCGTATCGCGACCAAACGGCCCAGTACCTGATCCGAAAGCAGCTGTTTAACCGTGAGGAAGTCGCCATCCCACCGCCGGTTGTGAAACGGGGCGAGCACCTTCCCTCTCACGTTCGCCAGTTTGACTAACTCCTGCGCTTGCGTGCTGTTAGCCGCAAAAGGCTTATCGACGACGGCATGTTTCCCGGCTTCGAGAACCACTCGGGTTAGATCAAAGTGTGTCTCATTTGGAGTAGCTACCACTACCAAGCCAATCTCCGTATCAGACAGCACGTCATCGATCGAACGAACGATGCGAACCTCTGTCTTTTGTTGAGGATACGCCAGCGCTGCCGTGTTTCCGGATCGCTGCACGATCGTCCTCAGGCGTAGACCCGGGGTTGCCGACACGAAAGGCGCATGGAAAACCCGCCCCGCCAGCCCGAACCCAATAACCGCAACTCCAGTCTCTTCTTCCACTTAGCCCCTTACCTCTCGAAGCGCCGGGTACACCCGGCGAAATCTCTGGTACACCTCGTCCATCACCGCGGCATCCTTTGGCTCGATCGTTTCAGCAACTTGCACAGTTTCGTCGCATGCAGCCTGCACGTTCGGCCACACTCCGACACCCGTGCCCGCCAGCAGCGCCGCACCAAATGCTCCACCTTCTTCCGCTGCAAGAAGCTGAACTGGCCGGCCATAGACGTCTGCCTGGATCTGTCGCCAGAGAGGCCCGCGAGCACCACCTCCACCAAGCCGAATCGAGGTCACCGGTATTCCCAACTCCTTGAAAAGGCTAAAGGAGTCCCGCAAACTCAGCGCGACTCCCTCGAGAACAGCCCGAGTGAAATGTGCCCGCGTATGCGTCGCCGTTACACCCACAAAGGCAGCGCGAGCGTTCGCATCCAGGTACGGTGTCCGTTCACCAAAGAGGTAAGGGGCCCAGAGGATACCTCCACTCCCGGCAGGAATGTCTGCCGCCTCGGTCAGCAGAGCGTCGTAGCTGGTTTCGGGAGTGAAGGTATCGCGAAAGAACCTCAGACTGAGGCCGGCTCCGTTGGTCACGCCCATGACATGCCAAAGATTTGGCGCAGCATGACAGAAGGTGTGCAACCGTCCTTGGGGGTCTTGTATGGGCTCGCTGGTCGCAGCAAAGACGACCCCGCTTGTACCAATTGTTGCAGACACGTTTCCAGGTGCGAGAATCCCCATACCGACGGCACCTGCGCCTTGATCTCCGGCCCCCGCAGCTACAGGGAGGCCAACTTGCAACCCTGTAGCCTTCGCTCCCTCAGGGCTGACGCGAGCACAAATTTCCGGGCTTTCGAACAACTTCGGCAACCACTGCATCGATACGCCGGCATATTCAGCCAGTTCTTCAGACCAGCGACGGTTCTTAACATCCAGGAGAAGCGTTCCACTAGCCTCGTTAACGTCCATTGCGAACTCCTCTGTGAGGCAGTAGCGCACGTAATCCTTAGGGCAGAGAACGTGAGCAATGCGGGCGAACAGTTCGGGTTGGTGTCGCTTCACCCATAACAGCTTGGTCAGAGTGAAGTTCGGAAGAGCGGGATTAGCCACCAGATCGATCAGCCGGTCGAAACCGACAGTCTCTGTCAACCAGTCACACTCACTCTGTGTTCGTTGATCACACCAGATGATGGCTGGCCGAAGAACCACGCCATTGCTGTCGAGCAGGACGCATCCATGCATCTGCCCAGTTAAGCCAATAGCCTCGACAATTTTTGGATCTCTGAGCGTGCCGAGTGCGGCTCGAACAGCCTGCTGTGCTGCACGCCACCAGTCCGCGGGATCCTGCTCCGCCCAGCCAACATGCTCGGAGCGGATGCCGGCATGTTCTATAGAGGCGGAGGAGACAACTGTCCCGTCTCTCTCAACGACAACTGCGCGAGTTCCGCCTGTTCCTATATCAACGCCGATCATCATATGTCCACGTCCCGATGTCCCAAGTCTATGCCTTCGATTGCCGGGTCGAGGAAGTGCTTTCTTCGCCCCAGGAAAGACTTTTTGAAGATTCTTTCGAGAGGTTCGCATCCATGTCTATGAATAGCGGCAAGGACCAGGAATGCAGGAACGCTAACTTATTCGGCAATCGACTGGAGCAGGTACGATCATAGGTATGAATCAAAGTCCAATCTTGAGGGCTCTGCGGCGGAGTTCTGTTGCGGCGGTGACCCTTGTCTGCGGGAGCTCTTGCGTACTTGCACAAGCGGGTGGCGCCATGAGAGGTCCCTCCACCGCGACATCGAGTGGAGCCAGTGGTGGCGTCTCCGTCCCTGCGGCGCAGCAGCAGCTTTATTCCGCGGGTGGTCAAAATGGAGCACAGGTCTCGCGGGACTCCTATCGCGGTTCTCTGATAGAGGGTAAAGCTACGGGAACGGAGCTCGATCTCCCTCTGGAAGACGCCATTCGACGCGGTTTGCGTACGAATTTGGGCATCATTCTCCAGGCATCAAGTGAGAAGAATGCCAATGGCCAGAGACTCGAGCAACTTCAGGCACTTCTGCCGACTGTCACGGGGACAGCCAGCATCTCGGTCCAACAGGTTAACCTTGCGGCGTACGGCTTGAAGTTTCCCGGTGTGAAACCGATCATTGGTCCCTTCCAGGTAGTCGACTTCCGAGCCTATCTCACACAAAATCTGATCAATGTTCAATCGCTAGAGACGTACCTTGCGGCAAAACACAACTTTCAGAGTGCAAAACTCACCGCGGAAGACGCGCGCGACATGGTGGTTCTCACGGTCGGGAATGCATATCTCCTCTGCATTGCAGATGGCGCAAGGATCGAAGCGGTCAATGCAGAACTCGCGACTTCGAAGGTAACTTTAGATCAAGCCGTTGCGTCGCACGATGCGGGCACGAGTCCGCGCATCGATGTGCTGCGGGCGCAGGTCGACTACCAGAATGAGCAGCAGAATCTAATCTCGGCTGTAAACCAGCTTGCTAAAGATAAACTGGCCCTCGCTCGGACTATTGGCCTTGCGCTCGATCAGAGATACCGGTTGACAGACCTGGTTCCCTATAAAGCACTGGACGGTCTCGACCCGGAACAAGCGTTTGCGAGAGCGTTGACGAATCGAAAAGACCTTGCCGCATCCGCTGAACAAGTGAAAGCTGCAAAAGCTTCAAAGGCGGCCGCCTTCGCCGATCAGTTGCCGGTTGTAAGCGCGAATGGTGACTTTGGCGATTTAGGTACAACACCGGGACACTCGCACGGCACCTACACGGCGACAGGTGAGGTGACCGCGCCAATCCTGCAACTCGCCCGGACCCGGGGCGAGAAAGCCGTTGCCGATGCACAGTTCGAATCTGCTCGCGCCACGCTGTCTGATGAAATTCAACAGGTGAGTGCCGACGTTCGTAACAGCCTGCTTGATGTTCAGGCTGCTGCTAAGTTGGTCGAAGTAGCCCAATCCAACCTCGCTCTCGCACGAGAAGCGCTGGATGAATCGCAACAGCGTTTCCGGGCCGGCGTAAGTGACAATCTTCCAGTTTCGCAGGCGCAAAGCCAAACGGAACAAGCGAACAATCAATACATCAGCGCACTCTACCAGCACAATGTAGCCAAGCTATCTCTGGCTCGCGCGATGGGTGTGGCGAAGACGAACTTCAACGACTTCCTCGGAGGAAAATAAGCGTGGCAGAGCAGACGGATCAGAATCAGCAAGGCGGTGGCGAGGGCGGCCAGACCGCGCAGATCTCCGGAACCGTGCAGATCAAACCGCAGGGATCGAGTGGTGATCAAGGACAAGGCAACAAGGAGGGCCAGGGGCGAGACAAGCAAGGCGATGGCGATTCACAAAGGGACGAGAAGAAGGATGAGACCCCGGCGAAGAAATCACGGCGCAAGTTCATCATCATTGCGGCCGTCATTCTTGTCGTCATCATCGCGGGACTGTTCTATTGGCATTCCACGTTTTCTGAAGATACTGATGATGCGCAGGTCGATGGCGATCTATACCAGATCAGCTCCCGTGTGACAGGACAAGTCACCAAGGTTTACATCGACGACAACCAGAAGGTGGAGGCGGGCCAGGCGATCGCCGAGATCGATCCTCGCGATTACCTTGTGGCGCTCGAACAGGCACAGGCGAACCTGGCCAGTGCACAGGCGGCTGCGAGCCAGGCCACCGTGAATGTACCCATCACGAGTACCTCGACTCGTACTTCGACTAGCACCAGCTCGTCTGATGTTCTAAGTTCAGACGCTGCGGTATCGGGGGCAGAGAAGCAGGTGCAAGCAGCGGCCGCGCGTGTGGATCAGGCGCAGGCGAATGCGATCAAGTCGCAGTTAGATGTGGACCGCTATACACCGCTTGTGCAGAAAGACGTAATCTCAAAGCAGCAATTTGACGGCGCTGTGGCGCAGGCTGCTGCAGATAAAGCCACGGTATTGAACGCGCAGGCTACATTAATCGCGCAGCAAGATGCGGTGCGCCAAGCTCAACAGCGATTAAATCAGTCTCGGTTACAAGCTGCGGAGGCGCAAAGAAATGGTCCGCAACAAGTCAAGATGCAACAGGCGCATGCAGAGGCGGCACTTGCAGATGTGAAGCAGGCGCAGGCCCGCGTCGATCAAGCTAAGTTGAACCTTTCGTACACGCATATCGTCGCGCCAGTTGCAGGGATTGTGAACAAGAAAAATGTGCAGGTGGGTGCGAACGTCAGTATCGGGCAGGATCTGCTAACGGTTGTTCCTGTTACTAACCTTTGGGTGACAGCCAATCTGAAAGAGACGCAGCTCGATAAAATTAAACCCGGGCAACACGTGTCGATCGAGGTTGACGCGCTGGGTGGAAGAAAGTTTTCGGGCAAAGTCACGCAAGTGGGTGGCGCAACCGGATCGCGGCTTTCGTTGTTTCCTGCGGAGAACGCAACGGGTAATTATGTAAAGGTTGTGCAACGGATACCGGTGAGGATCGACTTCACTAACCTCCAGGATGAGAACAAAGATTATGCTTTGCGACCTGGCTTCTCGGTAGTGCCAAATGTCACAGTGAAGAACTGATGTAGGAAGAGAGTTCTCGCGACCCTACCCCAGCACGCCCGGTTCTCGATAATCGGGGCGTGCTGCTGAAACGTTGGTACTTTGCGAGGGGTTCAGATCGTTTCTGCTTTGCATACATCTACATCGGAGTAATCTAGGACTCCCATGCCGATCGCTTTTGCCTTCTTCGTCCAGTATGTCTACGTCATCCTCTTTTTCTGGGTCTTGACGGAGCAGCTTGGCGTTCCGATCCCCTCGATTCCGGTGCTACTAACTGCTGGAACCATGTCGGCGACACACCGCATCCATGCATCCTATGCGCTCGCCGATGTTGTTGTCGCGTGCCTGCTCGCGGACAGTCTCTGGTACTTCCTTGGCCGTCGGTACGGGGCGGCAGTGTTGCGGTTGCTGTGCCGCTTTTCGCTGGAGGCATCAACCTGTGTGGCGAAGACAGAGGGATACTTCACGCGACGTGGCCCGGTCACGTTGCTATTTGCCAAATTCGTTCCCGGGCTATCGACCCTTGCGGCGCCGATTGCGGGGCAGACTGGGATGCCGTATAGTCGGTTTGTTTTGTGGGACCTAGCGGGATCCATGCTTTGGGCGGAGACGTACCTGCTAGCGGGCCGGTTCTTCGGCGATGTAGCGCAGAAGAGTCAACGCTTCTTTCAGGTGTTGAGTCACTTCGCTTTCGGGATCTTCGTTTTGCTGCTAGTGTGCCTGATGGCTTACCGCATCTGGAAGAACCGACGATTCCTTCTGGAGATACGGGAGCTTCGGCTTGAACCGAGCCAGTTGAAGCTCATGCTTGAGACGGCCGAAGCGCAGGGAAACATTGCGCCATTCATCGTTGACCTGCGGCACCCGCTAGACTACCTACCGGATCCCAGAGTCCTGCCGGGCGCCGTACGCATCAGTCCTGCAGATATTGCTGCTCAGAGCGGCATGCTCCCGCGAGATCGAGACGTCATTCTCTACTGCACATGTCCTAGTGAAGAAACAAGCGCGCGTGTGGCTAAGCAGCTACTGCGTCTTGGGGTACATCGGGTTCGTCCCCTACGTGGTGGATTTGAGGGGTGGCGTGATTCGGGGTATCCGCTTGAGGATTACGTCGCGCCTGCCGAGATCGCTAGCCTGTCGAGCATTGTTCTTGCAAGTTAGGCCAGGTACTAAGACCTAGTGCGCTAAAAGTGACCGTTTTGAGCGATGATGGTTGCCATGTCCTCAGCCGTTCCCGTCACTCACGCTTCGCCAAGCCGAATTTTATCCGTCGACATCCTGCGCGGACTTACGATCGCTCTGATGATTCTGGTGAACGACCCCGGAGATAATCGGCATATCTACGCTCAGCTAGAGCATGCTCAGTGGAGCGGTCTAACGCTTACTGACCTTGTTTTTCCGACCTTTCTGTTTCTGGTTGGTGCGTCCATTATCTTCTCCCTTGCAAACCGCGTTGTTCGTGGTGATTCACGCGCTGCCCTGGCCCGCAACATCATCCGCCGGGCGTTAACGATCGTGCTGATAGACTTTTTCATTGCGCTGTTCCCAGCATTTCACCTCACGCAGCTTCGCATTTACGGGGTGTTGACCCGAATTGCGGTGTGCTACCTCGTCGTAGGCTTGCTGTGCCTCGTGACACGCCGCGCTGCTGTGCTGGTTTCGCTTGCTGTCACGCTGCTGATTGGATACTGGCTATTGATGCGCTTTGTTCCGGTTCCAGGCTTTGGAATTCCGACATACGACATGCCCTTGCTGGACCCGGACAGAAATCTCACTGCCTATATTGATCGTGGGTTCAATGCGTTCACCCAGGCGACCATCCATACAGGTCGCCTCTACGAAGTGACACGTGATCCTGAAGGGCTTCTGAGCACACTTCCTGCGATCGCAACTGTGCTCTTCGGAGCACTGGCTGGCTTGTGGTTGCGGCGATCGACGACCGTTCTTCACCAAGGAGGGCTGGATTCCGCGCTGCCCGCGAGCGGACCGGAACGTCTCGTCACATCCGAATCCGTAAAGGCGATTCAAACACCGGGACGCACTTTGGCTGGATTGGCCGTCGCGTGTGTTCTGTGTCTCGCCGTCGGCTTCTTGTGGGACTCGGTCTTTCCTATAAACAAGAAGCTCTGGACGAGCTCTTACGTCTTTGCGGCGGCTGGAATCAGTCTTCTCGGGTTGTCGGTCTGCTATGGATTGATCGATTATCTACGGCTGGAGCGCCGATCGCGGGTCTTTCGCGCTGTTCTCTGGCCATGTCTGGTCTTTGGATCCAACGCCATCACGGCGTACGCGATCTCCGAGCTGCTGATCGAAGCTGGAGGTCTGGCACGAATCAGCGATCCTAACTCTGTGAACGGCAGACCCGTTTCTCTTTGGGGTTGGCTCTACCAGCACCTCTTTGCTCATGGACACTCAACGAAGAATACCTCGTTGGCGTTCGCGCTCTGCTACGTCGCACTTTGCTTTCTCCCAAATCTGTTGCTGTGGCGGAAGCGCATCTTCCTCAAGGTCTGAGATCGCGCGGACGTGTGCCGCCTTCGGTAGGATGGGGAGGACATCAGAAGGAGTGGACGTGCCGTATTCGGATCTTCGTGAGTGGATCGCCCGTTTAGAACGGAGCAAGGAATTAAAGCGCATCTCAGAATCTGTGTCGCCATTTCTGGAGATGGCGGAGATCGCAGACCGTACGGCCAAGTTGGAACGGGGAGGTCGGCCGTGGGGCGGACCGGCTCTCCTGTTTGAAAATGTTGTAGGACATCCCGGCGCTCGCGTGCTGATGAATCAGTTCGGTTCGGAAGCACGTATGAAGCTTGCCGTTGAAGCCTCATCCTTTGACGACATAGCCGACCGAATCAGAGCCTTGATCAAGCCCGAAACGCCGGTCAGTCTGATGGACAAGCTGAAGCTGCTGCCGAAGCTGGCGGAAGTTGGCAGCTTCTTTCCAAAGCTTGTTTCGCCCAAGGAGGCCCGCTGCAAAGAGGTCATTCTCCGCGGGGCAGACGTGGACCTTCGTCGATTGCCGGTTTTGACGACCTGGCCCGGGGACGGTGGGCCATTCATCACATTGCCGTGTGTCATCACTCGCGATGCACGATCCGGTAAGCGCAATGTAGGGATGTATCGCATGCAGGTATATGACGGGCAGACAACTGGCATGCATTGGCAGCGGCAAAAAGTCGCAGCGGAACAGATGCGAGATCGTATGCGAGCTTCGGCGAGTACACCCGCAGAGGCGGTTGATCTGATGGCTTTGACGGGTGGCGGTGTAACGGTTGCAAGGAATGCAGGATCCCCGACTGGGCTGGCCCAGAACACGATCTCCGCCATACGGAATCTTCGGCTCGAGGTAGCAGTAGCGATCGGTACCGATCCAGCGACCACCTTTTCAGCGATTGTCCCTGCACCGCCGGAAGTGGAAGAGTACCTTATAGCGGGTTTTCTTCGAGGCAGACCGGTCGAGCTGGTGAAGGCCGAGACAGTAGCCCTCGAGGTACCCGCGCATGCCGAATACATCCTTGAAGGATATGTTGACTTAGCAGAGCTTCGGTCGGAAGGACCGTTTGGTGATCACACGGGTTTCTACACGATGCCGGACGACTACCCTGTCTTTCACGTGACTTGCATAACCCACCGCAAACAGCCGATCTACGCGGCAACAGTGGTTGGCAAACCTCCTATGGAGGATGCGTGGATGGGGAAGGCAGTTGAACGCATCTTCCTTCCGCTTATGCAGCTTACATTGCCGGAGATTGTTGATGTGAACCTGCCCTCTGCGGGAGTCTTCCACAACCTGATGATCGTGGCGATCCGGAAGTCTTATGCGGGGCATGCGCGAAAAGTCATGAGCGGGATATGGGCAATGGGACAAGCCATGTTTACGAAGTGCATTATTGTCGTCGACGAGGACTGCAACGTTCATGACCTGACAGAGGTCACACTGAGAACGGCGAATAACATCGACCCGGAGCGCGATATTCAGTTTACGCTAGGGCCAGTTGACTCGCTTGATCACGCAAGCCGGCTGCCAAACTATGGGTCCAAGATGGGGGTCGACGCTACCCGTAAGTGGGCCGCAGAGGGATTTAGCAGGCCATGGCCGCAGATGCTTGCCATGCCCTCCGAAGTGAAGCACAGAATCGATGCGATCTGGTCGAAGCTGGCAATTGGCTGAGGTCTCCGCGGGAACTTGCGGCGCCTCAGCCCTTTACCAGCGCCCGGATTGTCGGTGCGGCTGAGACTGCACCTTTCAGGTCGGGATCTTCATCCATGAGCGCAACCACCGAACGCGTGATCTGCTGGTCAATCTGCGAGCCCTGTCGTAACTCTACGGGATAGCGGATATAAAGTTGCAGGGAGCCTTCGACGAGCTGCAGTCGCGAGTCGATTGCAGGCGCGGGAATCGGTGAATCCATCCAGGCTTCAACCTGCCGATGCTGGCTCTCAATTCGAGGTTTGTACGTGTCATAAACCTCTTCTACCAACTTCCGAAGTTGATCTGAGGCCTGACTGTAATTGGCAGTAAGCGCAAGCTTCACTGAGAGCTCATGCCATCCATACTCGGCACCCGGCATCTGCCGGTAGAGCGGGGTACCCGATTGGAACAGAACGGAGTTCGCGAAGATAGCCACGCGACCAGTCGGCTGAAGCTCGGTTCCGCTGCCAGCCAACTCCATCATGTAAAACCTGACAAGACCCACGTCGATCACATCCCCGGTGACCCCAGCCACTGTAATGCGATCCCCGACGCGTACTCCATAACGGCCCACAATAAAGAAGTAGGCTGCGACAGAGAGAAGAATGGTCTGCAACCCGACAGCAATGCCGGCAGTAATAAAACCGGCGAACGTGGCGAGGGAATTAAATTGCGTCACAAAGCCGAAGATGATGATTAAGCCGCTCATGAACCCGATTACGACGCGGCGAGTGATCATCAGCTGGCGACGGCGGCGAATGTCGTGAATGTAACGAGTCGTAGCTCGTTGCCAGAGATTGCTGAGAACGAAAAGAATACCGAGCGCAATCGCTATCTCAACCACTTTGAGCAGCAACTGCCGGAGAACCTCACGGTACTCGGAATCAACGACGGCTCGCCAGGCAAGTAGATTCGCCCGGCTCTGTTCAAGCGTGATGATCTCCTGTGTCAGGGGAACGAGCGCCGAAGAGAGCGCGTTGAATGTAGAGGTGACGGTGTCATAGCGGCGGCGAACCGCCTGAATATCGGTCGCGAGTGCAGCACTCTTTGCCGAGTTGACCGCAGCTATGGTCGCGCCGTTCTGATCTTCGATCTCCTGCGAAAGAACTTGACCGTTTGAGATCACGTAGCGGACCAGCTTTGCGAGCGGCTTTCGGAACTCCATCGCCTGCTCATGCAAACTGTCCGTTCAGCTACCCACGTATCGATGGAATGGCGTGTCGCCAGCAGTTGGAAGAGAACGACAGCCTGTGTGCTAACGCCGGACGATCTGGCAGCGCTTAAGTTCTCAAGTGGTGCAGCGGCAAAGGGCTTCATTTTGTCGACTACAAGCTCTGGGACGCTCCGCCTCAAGCGCTCGATATCACCAGAAAGTCCGCCGTTCATCTCAGCGTCGGTAGTCACAACGATCTTGCGCAGGGAGTCACTCATCGCTTGATAGAGCTCGATTCCGCCCTCCGTTTCCTCTTGTTGCTGTTGCAGGGCAGCGCGCTGCTTTGGTTTTGCCACTTCAAGATGCTGGTTGATGGCTTGCAATTGCGTCTTGAGATCGGTAAGTCGCTGCGTGATGCTGGCGCGCACTGCCTGCAGTTTCTGTGCTTCGCCTTCAGCCGGAGCTGAAGCCGGTGCGCCACTCTGCTTTGCGAAGGCGGCAAGCAGGGAAGCTTCCGCGCGGCTGGATTCGAAAGCAAGGTCTGCAACCTGCGTGGCCTGCGAGAGCGCCTGGTCGCGATACAACATGTCACTGGGCTCCCCAACCTTCTGTATCGGCGTAACCGCTAATCGAAAGATCCGCACGACGGCGTTCAAGTGGTTGAGGACAGCTGCACTTCGATTCTGCAGATCAAAGTCTTTCGGCGGCGGCAGAACCGTGTTTGCGGAGATAGCATGGCTCGGCTGCACGGCCAGTGAGGTAACCGGCGACGCCGGCGAACTGGCTTGCGAATACGCGAAATGGGCAGATGAGAACAGTAGGAGGCAAGCAAAGATACTCGACGCCACTGGCTGCGCGATGAGCGGAGCGGGAAGTGAAGCTTTTCTCTTGAATCCAATGGACGCCAAAGTAAACCTTGATCCTGTTGTTTTTGCGAAGACCATGCGTGGAGGATGATGCACTTCGCAGTTAGTTGATTATGACAAGCGTCAAGGAGAGCAGGTTGCGTACCCATCGAGCTGGACGCCGATCACTGCGGCTGACCAACTTGAACTGTCCATCGTTTCCAAGATCATGTCCGTCGATACGGGTTGCGACCATCATGCTGGAACCAGTAAGGTCGGGTTCTGCTTCTGATCCGGAGTAAATTACGAAGTAGAAGTCGGTACCTTGCGCACGGATGTAGCTTCGAAGAAGCATAGGTTGCGTGTCCTTGGTGAATGGAAGGCCGCCTGCGGTTAACAAGTCGGCGACGGCAACTCCGGTATACACCTCGTCCCGATTGGAGTGGATGTTGTGAACCGTCATGGTGCTCTGGCGCATTCGAGCGAGATCTGCTGGCGAGAGCTGCCTAGACACGCCTCCGAGTGTGAGGGTAAGCGCTGCTGAGCGTTCCACTGGCCCGTGCTGCATCGCCGCTAGAGCCGGTGCAAGCGAGGAGGCCGCCACTGCGAGCACAGCGTAATGGAAAGCTTTTACGACACCGGAAGCAAAGGTCGTCATCTCGTTATCCTACTGGTGATCGACTCTGAGGGCGGTCTGAGCGAAAAATTCCAGTCTGAGGATGGAGCTATACTACAAAATATGTCGATTGTTCAGAACGTCGCTGCGATTGCCAAGGGTATGAGTATCACTCTCAAGGAGGCCTTCCAGCCGACCGAGGTGGAGAACTACCCTGACGGAAAAGGACCAATGCGGGGCGCGAAGTTTGAACAGCGCTTTCGCGGGAAGCACCAGTTGCAACGAGATGAGAATGGTTTGGAGAAGTGTGTCGCCTGTTTCCTATGCGCCGCAGCCTGCCCATCCAACTGCATCTATATCGAGGCTGCAGAGAACACCGAAGAAGTGCGTATTTCCTCTGCAGAGCGTTACGCCAAGGTTTACAACATTGATTACAACCGCTGTATCTTTTGTGGATATTGTGTTGAAGCTTGCCCCACCGACGCGATCACTCACGGGCATGGCTTTGAGCTGGCGTCTCTTAATGCGACAAATTTGGTAATGCGGAAAGAAGATATGCTGGTTCCTATCTCTTCGCTACCGGATAATGTTCGTTCAGAGAGGGATCAGGAAGAGATCCTCTCCTAAGTTCCTCCTTATGCCTTCTGATAACGCTCCGAAGCCAGCCATCCTCCACATATGTCGACGTGAAACGCTTCGCCCCCTGCGAGATCAAATCCTGCGTCTCGCAGGGTTCCTTGTAGATTCGACCATTAGCGCTACAGAGGGTCTCTCAATGTTCTGGGGACGGCAGTATGACCTTGTCCTGGTGGATGTTGAAGGTGAGTCGGGTATTGGGGAAGCGGAACACCTTTGTTCCGAGATCAAGACGGCACAGCATACGCAAAAGGTAGCCTTCGTTTGCAACTGGCGTGTTGCTACCCTGACGGACTGTCCTGACGAGATTCTCAGAACGGAGTTCGACCCGGCCGCCTTCGTCGCCGGAGTAAAGGTCGCGGTGCAAACGTACTAGCTTGCCAGCAGCGTTTTGCGAACCACTGGGTGGTGTGCTACAACTGATTCATTCCAGTCTGCCTCGGCAGATTTGATTTCATGCAGAGTGGTTGAGGGACGAGCCCTACGACGCCACGACAACCGGACAGAATACTTCGTACCGGTGTCAACTCTCTCCTGGAAACAGGGAACATGAGATTCGGAGCGCGCAGCGCTAAGTGTATGTTGGCTGCATCCCGTCTTTCCCTTCCTTGGCCGATCTCCGGCACCCAGTTTGAGTCAGCGTCCTAGATGCCAGACCCCTCTCCCCTGGAGAGTGCAATGGCGTATTCCTGTAAGACGTACGAGCTTCGCTGTAACGAGTGTGGTAAGGCTTTTGGCAACCAACCAATCTCTGCTTGTGACGTCTGCCTGGCTCCCTTGGAAGTTCATTACGATTTGGAGAGTATTCGACCTCAGGTAACGCGAGCATCCATTGCTGCTGGACCTTTTAACATCTGGCGGTACAAGGCATTACTCCCGATCCCCGATGGCTATGAGCCGGACCTGCCGGTTGGGTTCACGCCCCTAGTGCGAGCCCGGGCTCTTGGCAAGCGGGTAGGAACGGATCACCTGTACATCAAGAACGACGCCGTGTGTTTCCCCACATTGTCCTTTAAGGACCGAGTCGTAGCTGTGGCCTTGGCCAATGCACAAGCCTTTGGCTTCACGACGGTCGGCTGCTCGTCAACGGGTAACTTGGCGAATGCCGTTGCGGCGCAAGCCGCCCGGCTGGGACTCAAAGCCACAATTTTGGTTCCCTCTGATCTAGAGCCCGCGAAAATTCTTAATACCCTGGTGTATGGGGCCCGCCTGATTCGAGTTGAGGGTAACTACGATCATGTGAACCGCTTATGCACTCAGATTGCTGAGGAATACCCGTGGGGCTTCGTCAACGTAAATCTGCGGCCATACTATGCGGAGGGATCGAAGACGGTCGGTTACGAGATCGCTGAGCAACTCGGCTGGCGACTACCTGATAACGTGGTCTGTCCCATGGCCGGAGGTTCACTCATACGGAAGATTCGAAAGGCATTCAGCGAACTCGTGAGTCTCGGCCTGGTGGAGGAGAAGCTTGTCCGATTCTTCGGCGCGCAGGCAACAGGGTGCTCGCCGATCTCCCAATCAGTCAAACAAGCCCTGGATTACATCGAACCGCAGCGCCCAAACACCATCGCTCGCTCGCTCGCTATCGGTAACCCCGCGGATGGACCGGCAGCCTCCAAGATGATTCGAAGTACGGGAGGTTACGCCGAGGATGTCTCCGACGTGGAGGTGATCGCGGGCATTCAGGAACTCGCGGAGACGGAAGGGATCTTTACCGAAACAGCCGGTGGGGTGACGACCGCTGTGACAGCTCGCCTCTGTGCCGACGGGCGAATCTCGCCAGACCAGACGACCGTGTCCGTAATCACCGGTAATGGCCTGAAAACGACGGACGCTCTCTCAGGTCGCTACGCAACAGAACGTAGCATCCGCCCGCGTCTTGCAGATTTCTCTACTTACCTTAACGAACTGGACCAGGTCAGAGGACGCGAACTTGTGGAAGCAGGAGCATGCTAATGACTATTCATGTCACATTGCCGACAGCCTTCACGCGGCACACCGAAGGCAAAAAGACGTTCGATTCCGCCGCAAAGAATCTTCCAGGGCTGCTCACTGACATCGACCAGACCTTTCCAGCGCTGGCGGCACAGATCAAAGATGAACAGGGTCAGCTTCGCCGATTCATCAACATTTACGTAAACGACGAAGATATTCGCTTCTTGGGCGGGGAAGCCTACGCCTTCCAGGATGGGGATGAAGTTATGCTGATTCCGTCGATCGCAGGGGGCAGATGAGACGAAACCGAAAGAATGGAACGAGCGCGGCATTGGGCAGCATGCGCAAGCAACGATCTTCCTGCATTAATGCTCATACGAAGGGTAATCATCCTGCGTTTATACGCTGCACTGGAAAGTGGGTTCTTCTATGTTCCTGATCCTCGCGGTCGTTCTCTTGGTTTTGTGGATTGGTGGGTTTTTTGTTATGCACGTAAGCAGTTTCGCAATTCATCTGCTGATTTTATTTGCCATCATCTCCCTCATCATGAATTTTGTCACTGGGCGGCGAGCATAGATCTAAGGCTTATTAAAGCCTGACCTGAAGCAAAAGACCGAGCCAGATGGCTCGGTCTTTTGCTTCAGGAATTAGGTTCTTCACTGACGCGCTTGCGACGAAGTGTGCTCGACTAGTGGTGGAATGACGTTTGCAAGTGCTTGTGGGGTTTCTTCTTGAAGCTCGGGAAGAGGCGTTTCGAGCGCGACCTGAAGCACTTGATCCATTTCATTGACGAAATGCAACTTCATGGAGCTCTTCAGCAGCTCAGGAAGATCTGCAATGTCCTTCCGATTCTGCTCAGGGACAATTACCTCAAAAATGCCCGCACGGTGTGCCGCAAGAAGTTTCTCTTTCAAACCTCCGATTGGAAGTACCTTGCCGCGAAGTGTAATCTCGCCAGTCATCGCAATATCACGTCGCACCTTGATCTTGGTCAGCGCACTCGCGAGCGCCGTTGCCAAAGTTATGCCGGCAGATGGCCCGTCTTTTGGGATGGCTCCCTCAGGCACATGAACGTGAATGTCCAGATTGCGATAAAAGTCTTTCTGCAAGCCAAGATGATGCGATCGAGACCGAATATAACTGAGAGCCGCCTGTGCAGATTCCTGCATTACCTCCCCGAGTTGACCCGTAGTCGTGAGCTTGCCGCGACCGTCAAGCACCTGAACCTCAGTCTGGAGTATGGTGCCGCCGACCTCTGTCCACGCAAGACCGGTAACCAGTCCAACTTCACTCTTCTCTTCGGCAACTGAGTCGCGAAACTTAGCAACTCCGAGTAGGTCAGAAAGGTTTTCTACCGTTACCGTTTCGTGGTGTTCTGCACCATTTTTTACCACCCGTCGGGCGACCTTTCTCGCCACGTTTCCAACTTCACGTTCCAAATTACGAACACCAGCTTCACGGGTGTATCCGCGGATGATCTGCTTCAACGAGTCATCCTCGAATTGAATTTGACTCTCGGTGAGGCCAGCCCCTTCCCGCTGCTTCTTGAGCAGGTATTGTTTGGCGATCTCTAGCTTTTCCAACTCGGTATAGCCGTGTAGACGAAGGATCTCCATGCGATCCTGAAGCGGTCCCGGAATCGTGTGAAGTACGTTTGCCGTCGCAACAAATAGGACTTGAGACAGATCGTACTCGACGTCAAGATAGTGATCCTGGAACGCGGTGTTCTGCTCCGGATCCAAAACTTCCAGCAAAGCGCTCGCTGGATCGCCTCTGAAATCTGACGCCATCTTATCGATTTCATCCAGCATGAAGACGGGGTTCTTTGTGCCTGCCTTTTTCATGTTCTGGATAATCTGACCAGGAAGCGCGCCAATGTAGGTTCGGCGATGACCTCGAATTTCGGCTTCATCGCGGACGCCACCCAAAGACATACGAATAAACTTCCGCCCAGTCGCCTTCGCAATCGACATCCCCAAGGAAGTCTTGCCGACACCTGGAGGTCCAACAAAGCACAAGATCGAACCCTTGGGATTCTTTACGAGTTGCCGAACGGCGAGGAACTCGAGAATGCGTTCCTTGATCTTTTCAAGCCCATAGTGATCTTCGTTCAGGATCTGCTCTGCATGATCGATCGATCGTATCTCTTTCGATCTCTTACGCCATGGTACGGCGAGGAGCCAGTCAAGATAGTTGCGCGACACCGTGGATTCTGCCGACATGGGGGGCATGGCTTCAAGCTTCTTAATTTCTTGCAAGCTCTTTTCGAGAACGTCCTTTGGCATGCCCGCCGTTTCGATCTTCTTCCTTAACTCGTCGAATTCACTTTTCTCGCCTCGGCCAAGTTCCTTTTGGATGGCTTTGATCTTCTCGTTGAGGTAGTACTCCTTCTGTGCTTTTTCCATCTGCCGCTTGACTCGGGACTGGATCGTACGATCAACATTCAGCTTCTCAATGGCCACATCAAGCGTGTCAGCAACTCGTGCAAGCCGCTCTTCCGTGTCGAAGACATCGAGCAATTGCTGCTTCTCTTCAATCGACAACTGCAGATTGGCAGCGATCGTATCCGCCAGCTTTGCTGGCTCATCTGTACGAACACTCGCCGCCATCGTTTCGTAATTAAGGGACTGTTGAAGCTTCACATACTGCTCAAACAGAGTCGTCACGCGCTGCATAGTCTGTTCGATTTGTGGTGTCATCTCCGGAACAGCGCCCAGTGTCCTCACCGTCGCGACAAAAAAGCCATCTTCATCATTGACTTCACTGGCACGGGCTCGCTCGACACCTTCAACGAGGACCTTTATGTTGCCGTCCGGCATCTTTACACTCTGCACGATGTTGCCGATCGTACCGGTCTGAAAGATATCGCTCGCGGTGGGTTCGTCCACGGAAGCGTCATGCTGGGTTGCCAGGAAGATCTTCCTGTCCCCATTCAACGCCTCTTCCAGTGCTCGAACGCTGGACTCACGTCCGACGACAAACGGCGTCATCATGTACGGGAAGATAACCATGTCCCGGATCGGCATCATCGGCAGCTTGCGGACGTCACCGGCGAGAACTTCTTTGGATTGGTTCGTCATAGATCTCCTCCAAATAAGACGTTTGCCGCTCAGGAACGGTGCAACGGCTCATAGCTTCCAGTGATTGTACTTCCTCGTTTACTGACGGGAGCCATAGACGGTCAGTTGCGACAAGGCTCGCTTGAGCAGATGAATACTTGGGCCCACGGGTAGCGTAAATAGAAGGCGAAGGGCTCCGCATTATGCGGAGCCCTTCGGCACGAGCCTGCTCGTCCATCCGGTTACCCGGCCTTCTCCAACAGGGTGTGCAAAGTTAGCGAGCGCTTTTGAACCATCTCCGCCGTAATAGAGAGCTCCTTAACTTTCTTGTTCCCCGGGACGTAGTACATCAGGTCAAGCATAAGTTCCTCCAGAATCATCCTGAGACCTCGAGCTCCAACCTTCCGTTCTAACGCTTCGCGGGCGATCTCACCGGCTGCATCCTCAGTGAAAGTCACCTTGACCCCTTCGAATTCAAAAAGCTTACTGTACTGCTTGAGGATCGCGTTCCGCGGTTTGGTCAGGATATCGATAAGTGCAGCTTCATCCAGTTCGTCAAGCACACCCATCACTGGTAGACGACCGACAAACTCAGGTATTAGGCCGTATTTCAGCAAATCCTGGGGTTGAGCTTGCCGCAGCAGCTCAGAATCGCGCTGTGCACGGATAGGAGTCACATCCCCATCCTTCGCCTCGACTTCGCCAACGGCTTTGAATCCTAGCGCCTTTTTGCCAACTCGACGGCCGATAACCTTCTCTAGGCCGACAAAAGCTCCGCCGCAGATAAAAAGAATATTCGTTGTATCAACCGCAGTAAATTCTTGGTGAGGATGCTTGCGACCTCCCTGCGGGGGCACGTTTGCAACCGTACCTTCGAGAATTTTTAAGAGTGCCTGCTGTACTCCCTCACCGGAGACATCACGTGTGATCGATGGATTCTCGTCTTTGCGTCCGATCTTGTCAATCTCGTCGATGTAGATGATGCCGCTTTGTGCCCGAGCCACATCCCCATCAGCAGCCTGCAGGAGCTTGAGGATGATGTTCTCAACGTCTTCTCCGACATAACCCGCTTCGGTAAGAGTCGTTGCGTCTACGATTGCGAACGGAACATCGAGCATCTTTGCTAAGGTATGTGCCAGCAGAGTCTTCCCGGAACCCGTTGGGCCGACAAGAAGGATGTTGGACTTGGCGAGCTCCACATCATTGCCACGAGTCTTATTCATCTGAATGCGCTTGTAGTGGTTGTAGACCGCTACCGCTAGCTTCTTCTTTGTCTGCTCTTGTCCAATCACGTATTCGTCAAGAAACGCTTTCACCTCTTGGGGCTTGGGAAGGTGGGCGGGAGCCGTACCTGGCTGCGCCTCGCTCCGATCATCTTCCAAAATCGAATTGCACACGGCCACGCACTCATCGCAGATGTATGCACGCGGATAGTCAGAAGGTGAGGAGATAAGCTTCGCAACGGAATCCTGCGATTTGTGGCAGAACGAACAGCGGAGAGAATCGTCGGAACCGCGTGATGTCTTCATAGCGAGGCTGTACTCCCGAAAGACCAAACTCAAGTGCTTATTTCAGTTTACACCGTGAAGCGAATACAGTGCGGCGATGTGGTTACCGGCTTTGAGTACCGAACTCGCGTCGAAAGAAGAGGTCCGAAGATCCGGACCTCTTCTTTCTTTATGTTTGTTGCCTACACTCGAGGGCGATCGATGATGTCGTCGATCAAGCCGTATTCCTTTGCCTGAGCTGCGGTCATGATGAAATCGCGATCAGTGTCCCGTTCTATCTGTTCGAGGGACTGGCCGGTGTGCTCCGCGGTCTTTTTGTTCATGATCTCGCGCAGTCGCAGGATCTCACGGGCGTGTATGTCGATCTCAGTAGCTTGCCCGCTGATGCCGCCGCCCATGATAAGAGGCTGGTGAATCAGAATACGAGCGTTCGGCAAAGCAAACCGCTTGCCTTTGTTGCCAGCCATCAAAAGGAAAGCTCCCATGCTTGCTGCTTGGCCAATACATAAGGTTTGCACATCGTTTTTGATATATTGCATGGTGTCGTAGATCGCCATGCCTGCCGTAATCGAGCCGCCTGGAGAGTTGATGTAGAGCTGAATATCCTTTTCGGGGTCTTCTCCGCTGAGGAAAAGTAGCTGTGCAATGATCACGTTCGCGATATTGTCATCAATCGGAGTTCCCAGGAAGATAATGTTGTCGCGCAGCAGACGACTGTAGATGTCATAGGCACGCTCGCCTCGACTCGTCTGCTCGATCACCATCGGTACTAATCCCATCGTTCTCACTTCCTTCTCAGCGATTGCTGTGTTGTTCGTCCCCTGTAATTGGCTGAAAACGGCTTCGCTTCAGGACGCAAGCTTCTCGAAGATCACCGTACCGGTCCGCTCCCGACGCATCTGCTCGCGGATCCTAACAAGGCCACCATCCTTAGCCAGCCGTTCCCGAAGAACCTCGAGCGGCTCTCGAGACTGAATTGAAAGGAGCAGCAATTCGCGATCGAACTCTTCTTCGCTGATCTCAATCTTTTCAGCCTCAGCCAGCTTGTCGAGGATCATGGATGCTTTTACCTCATTGACCGCCTGATCACGTTGTGCTTCACGCAGCCGGGCAAAATCGAGCTTTCGCATCTCTTCTGCTTGCATCCCTTGCTGGGCAAGAGCACGAAGTCCGCGGTCCAAACGGGCTTCGATCTGCTGCTGTACAAAAGATTCAGGCACGGGGAACTGGAAACGTCCGATAAGCTGCTCAAGCAACTCATCCTTGGCACGCCCTTCCAGGGCTGCCTTCTTTCGCTCCGCTGCCATCTCTCGGAGCTTGCTCTCGAACTCTTCGAAGCCCTCATATGGACCTAACTGCTTTGCGAACTCGGCATCACGCTCGGGTAGTGATTTCCGCTTGATCGCCTTAATGGTGACGTCATAGGCAACGGTGCGCCCCGCCAAACGCGGCTCGCCGAACTCGGCGGGATAGTCAGCTTCAAAGCGAAGTTCCTGACCCTTCGTTGCTCCCCGAAGTGCCTCATTGAAGGCGGGCAGCGTATTCGTTCCACCAACTTCAATCAGAACGTCTTCGCCGACAATAGGTTCGGTCAAGGAAGTATTCTCCGTACCTTCTTCGCTTCCTGTCTGCGCCGGATCCTTCATCTCACCTTTAAATTCAATTTCGGCCCAATCGCCATCCGCAAGCGGGCGATCTTCCTCAATCGTCTCCACTGTGGAGTAGCCGTCCAGGACGCGGTCGAGTTCTGCCTTGTACTCGGCATCGGTTAAGACGACCTCTGGACGCTTCACGGAGATGTCGTCATAACCCGTGATATCGAACTCCGGGCGTACCTCGAAGGTGGCGGTAAAACGAAGCGGCTGCCCGTCCTGCAACAGCAGATTGGTTAGCTGCGGTTCGGATACAGGCTGCAGGTTTCCCTCATCAAGCGCCTTCCGGAAGCGTTCCGTGACTAGACCTTCGAGGACCTCCTGCCGCACCTCCTTGCTGAACTTTGATCGAACCAGCGACTCTGGAACTTTGCCGGCACGAAAACCTGGAATTCGCGCCAGCTTCTGGTAGCGCTTGATTACCTGGCGAAAGCTGTCGCTCACCTGAGTGGCATCTGCCTCAACGCTGATCTCGCGGGTCAACTCAGGATTCATCTGAGGGGCATGGGTGTGAACATGGCTATCTTCGTGCGTGTGTTCGTGATGCTCCGGTGCTGCCTGGCTGTCGATAGGGTTCTCTGCCGGTGCGGTCAAGTCGGTCGTCTCATTCACAGTCAAATCATGCCTTCCGGGGAAGAGAAGTGCGCCTTCGCATTATCCTACGTGGTCGCCGAACCCCACGTCCCACTTTACGAGCCTTGCACCGAGGGGGTCAAACCGGACGGTTTCACTGGCGACTCAGAGCGTCGGTTTGCTGTTTTCAGAGGTCGCAAAAACCTCCATCCGGATTCGCCATTGGAGTGTCTGTCCCGGCTGCAAGACATTGATGCCTCCAAAGTCATCGCTAGCCCAAACACGACTAAAAGGATCGTCATAATTCGTCTGAAAACCGATCGTTATCTTGTTATCACCCCGAGCCGAGTGCACGTGGACCGCTCGAACTTGTGGAGTCATCGCTGTCATCCGGATGCCAATGCCGCTTCGTGGATCTCTTAGCTCAAGAACCGGGCCATTGTCGAGAAACCCTGAGCGCAGGTCAACGAAAGTATCGTCAAGATCCAGATCACGCAGCAGTTTCCCCGCACGATCTGTGAAGTCCAGAGATGTTCCTGAGACAGGGGATAGCTTGCCAGTTGCCCGGCCATCCCGTATTTCCTCCCGGCCCTCTGCGGGTAGACGTAGTTTGACGCCAGTCCGTGTGCCGCCAGGAAAAAGAAGCTGTGGGCGCCAACCAAGACCGAAGGGGACGGGCTCTTTCCCTTCGTTCCGCGCAACCAACTTCAAGTCGAAGGCTCGACTGCTGAGAAGAGCCGTCACGGAGATGCTCGTCTGCGACGGCCAGCGCCCCCCGAAATTGCTCGCCACAAAGCTCCCTTGTACAGTGCCTCCGTCCGGCAGGACGTTCTGCTTCACCGAATCGGCCTCTGTCTTCAGCAAAAGTCCACCGCGACTCAACGCCGTCTCTCCTTCATGATCATTCACCGGAAAGAACAAGGGACGCCCATGCCATACGGCGGAGATCTGCGCCGGATCAATACCCGGTGCGCCGGATACGAACCCACCCCACGGAGCCTCTATCGGCGAGCCCAATCGAAGACTTTGGACCCCATTTGCGTCGGTCTCAACGCCGGGCATCAGCTTAGCGGCGTCTTCTAGTGAGGGCGCCGCAAGGAGCGGAATCGCGCCTCGGCCGGGGACCGATAGCATAATCTGCAGCACGTTCAAGCCGCGGCCGGGCAGCAATGTCGCTGAAAGGAACTCTGGCGTCGTCCCCTCTGCAAGCAACGTGCGTTGCATAACTACGGCTTCCTGACCGCCTGGCATAGGCGGTAACTCAACCTGCGTTGTCCCCATAGCTTTTAACTCAGTTTTGAGTCGGCGAAATCTGCCGTGCAGATGGGCAATATAGCCGACCAGGAACACGAGCAGCGCGCCTACTGCGAGTAAGGCCAGGACAGAAGACCTGTTCTCTCGCATCCATCTCCACAGCCGCTGTCTTCGTTTTGCAAGGTTTCCCGCAAGCAGCTTCACATACATCCGACTAAGTCTTGGGTCTTCCATTGGCACCATCCGCTTCGGGATTCTACGTTGAGCGGGACCACGCTCGTCGACTCAAGTCAGCAATCGTCGCACCACGGTGCGAAAGCGAACGAACCTTTCATTCATCTCTTGAATCACAGCCTTGCGTACAGCATGTAAGAGGTGCAAAGTATGAGTGCTAAAGGCTCGGTGGCGATTCTTCATCCCCTACGATAAAAGTGAAGATCCGCCGTCGGTTGCGGAAGGGAATTGGCCAAGCGGCGATTACCTGGAAAGTCCGGGCGACCACCTGAAGGGCCAGGCTGAGCGTCTGAGTCACGATGCACCAGCAGCGCTTAGACCAACGAAGGACTATGTAGAAAACGCGGCTAACGCAGTGGATGACACGGCAGACTCTGCTTGCAGCAAACAAAGTATCTGGTGTGAGCATCCGCCGTGACGGACGACGACAGTGGGGAATAGAAAGCCCCGGCAGTCACGCCGGGGCCAGTGAGTTAGCTGTGCTCACGCTAAACGAGAGAAAGAGCCAATCCGCCCACCCGTTGATCTCCATCGGATGAGATCGGGCGATAGAAGAGCTGATTGTTGTCGAGGTAGACCTCAAGAAACGCAGGTCGCTGGTTGATAGCACCAGCAATCAGCGCCTCTGAAAGAGGATCCTCGACATAGCGCTGCAGAGCACGCCGCAGCGGTCTTGCGCCGTAGCTCCGATCCGTCAGGGTCTTCTCGAGAATCCACTTCTTCGCATCGTCATTCACACTGATTGTGATCGCCTTGTGTACAAGATTCGCGTTCAGTTGCTGGACGAGCAACTCGAGAATCTGCATCAGATCGACATCGCTCAGTGCAGTGAAAATAATCACCTCATCCAAACGATTCAGGAATTCAGGGTTAAAGGTTCGCTTTACCTCCCCCTTAACCATCTCCTCCATCTTCTCGAGAACGACATCTTCGACTCGCGATTGGAACCCGAGTCCCTCACGCTTCATGAGGTGCTTCGCCCCGATGTTCGAGGTCATAATCAGAATCGTATTCTTGAAGTCGACAGTATTTCCCAACCCGTCGGTTAGCTGGCCGTCTTCAAACACCTGCAGAAGCAGGTTGAAGACGTCCGGATGAGCCTTTTCGATCTCGTCGAGAAGAACCACAGAGTACGGACTGCGCTTTACGCGTTCCGTAAGCTGCCCGCCTTCTTCGTAACCGACATACCCCGGAGGTGACCCAATCAGCTTAGAAACGGAGTGTTTTTCCATAAACTCGGACATATCAAAGCGGATAAGTGATTTCTCACTCCCGAAGAGGAACTGCGCGAGCGTACGTGCCATCTCGGTCTTGCCGACGCCAGTTGGTCCAAGGAACAGGAAACTGCCGATTGGACGTGCCGGGTTTTTGAGACCAGCACGCGACCGACGGATTGCACGCGCGAGAGCGCTAATTGCCTTTTCCTGGGAGATGACGCGTTTGTGAAGTTCCTCCTCAACACGCAAGAGCCGTTGCGTCTCCTCCTCTTTGAGAGATGTGATCGGCACTCCGGTCCAGCGACTAACGACATCCTCGATATCCTCACGAGTCACTATTCCAGCCGACGAATCGTCCAGGTGGTACTTGTCCCGCAGAAGACGAAGGTTCTCGCGTTCTTTCCGCTCTTCATCCGAATAGAAACGCGCCTTCTCAAACTCGTGGTTCGCAATTGCATTCTCCATGCGGTGCACGATGAACTTGATTCGCTTCTGCACCTCCGTCAATTCTCCAGGAAGGGAGGTCTGACGGAGTTTGACGCGCGCACCTGCTTCATCGATCAGATCGATAGCCTTGTCAGGCAGAAACCGATCTGGGATGTAGCGACTCGAATGAGAGACCGAGAATGAGATTGCGTCGTCGGTATAGCTGACGGCATGGAACTTCTCGTATTTCTCCTTGATACCCATGATGATCTTCACGGCATCTTCTTCATTTGGAGGTGGCACCTTCACCGCTTGGAAACGCCGCTCGAGCGATCGATCCTTCTCGATGGACTTGCGGTACTCTGCTGGTGTTGTGGCTCCAATGCATTGAATTTCACCCCGGCTGAGAGCTGGCTTCAGAATGTTCGCAGCATCAAGCGACCCTTCGGCTGAACCGGCACCCACAAGCGTATGAAGTTCGTCAATGAAAACGATAGAATTCTGATTTTCCATCAGCTCTTTCATAATCGTTTTCAGCCGCTCTTCGAACTGCCCACGATACTTCGTCCCCGCCACAATAAGAGAGAGATCGAGTGCTAGTACCTTCTTATCTGCGAGAAAGCTCGGGACTTCGCCATCGGCGATCTTTTGCGCGAGACCCTCAACGATTGCCGTCTTCCCGACGCCTGGCTCACCAATAAGAACCGGGTTGTTCTTCGTCCGGCGGCAAAGGATTTGAATCACCCGATCGACCTCTGTATCGCGGCCCACCAAAGGATCGAGCTGTTGATCCATAGCGGACTGGGTCAAGTCCCGGCTAAACTCCGCCAGCATGCTTTGTTCCTGCCTGCCTCCGCCTGCCTGCTTGCCTTGTGCGGGCGCCTTTTCCTGGGTTGTGCGCTGTAACTCCTCCCGAATCGTCGGCAGGCGTAAACCACGCTCCGTGAGGATCTCCGCGGCAAAGCACTTCTCCTCGCGCAGCAGGCCCAGAAGCAGGTGCTCAGTGCCAATATGCTTGTGACTCAGGCGCTCGGCTTCTTCAGCAGCATAGGCCAGAACACGTTTGCACTCATTTGAGAGTGGCAGGTCAACTGAGGTTGAGACCTTCTCCCGTATCGTTGTATGTTGTTCAATCTGTTTGCGAATTGATTCTACTGACGTGTGCGACCGCAGAAAGCGGTTTGTCAGTGCCTTGTCCTCACGCAGGAGACCAAGCAAAAGATGCTCAGTCTCGATATAGGGCGACCCAAACTGGCTCGCCTCGTAGCGCGCGAAGAAGATCACCCGTCGCGCCTTCTCCGTATAGCGTTCGAACATGTTTTCCCCTTCCAGCCTTTGGCCCGACTGGACCTTGCCAGTCAACCATTAATGATGCTGCACCACCCCGGTTGGCTCCAGACCGGGGCACCAGGCTGCTCGGCAGAGCATCCATCCTGCACCTCTAAGTGTAGACCCCTGCACTACAAGATGAAATCACTGCAAATCTACCGCAACCGTACCGCAAAGCTGAGTTCGGCGGTGTACAAAGTGGGCACAATCCCACTATCGGTGTAGTCCTTGGTACCTCAGGAACGTGAGGAAGGTGAGTGGGCCGGGAACTCACTACAGATTGAGTCGCTTGTGGAGGAATAAAGCCGTCCTTTGCGTAGCATCAACATTCGGTCACATCGCTGCGCAAACCCCGTGTTGTGCGTTACGAGAACGCTGGCTAGACCGGTCGCGACATGCAGGCGCTGGAGCAAGTCGAAAACCGCCTCAGAAGTTCCTTCGTCAAGGTCACCGGTTGGTTCATCGGCAAGTAGGATTTTTGGCTCGGTCACCAAAGCTCGCGCGAGGCTTACGCGTTGTTGCTCACCCCCGCTGAGTTCGCCAGAGCGGTGGTCCGCCCGGTCAGTCAGCCCAACAGCACCCAACCAATGTTCAGCCCGGTCGAGAGCCGGGCGGCGGCGCAAGCCTCCCGCCATCAGCGGCAGCGCGACATTCTCAAGAGCCGTAAACTCCGGCAAAAGATAGTGAAACTGCCATACGTACCCAATCTCACGATTGCGGAAGACCGCAGCTTGTCGTTCAGACATCCCGCTAAGCCTCTGATCGCCATACCAGACATCGCCTGTCGTCGGCCGATCCAGGGCTGCGAGTAAATGCAGTAGGGAACTCTTGCCCACACCACTCTCCCCGACAATCGCCACGAGTTCGCCCGCACAGAGTTCAAAATCAAGGTCGTTGAAGAGCTGAAGTTCCCTGCGCTCAGATCGAGAGGTGAGCGTATATCGTTTTGCGAGTTTGTTCGCCCGAAGAACAACGGTGGGCGACACCTTTTCAGCTTCGGTGATCATGAAATCTCCTCGCTGGGAAGAATCTGCCCTGGCTCGTCGGCTGTTGCTATAGCAGCAGCGTTCGATTCCATCTTCGCGACGTGGCCATTGCCGCCCGCCTTCAAAGGATCCCACTGCGAGTGAAAGGTAATGCCTAAACGGTTCCAAGCATTAATGCTGGTAATGGCTATCGTGAGGTCGACGATCTCCTTCTCCGAGAAGTGCTCCCGGAGCGACGCATATTCCCTGTCTGTTGCGCGATGAGTCTGGATTTCGGTAATGGCTTCCGCCCACTCCAGAGCCGCGCGTTGGCGATGCGTGAAGGCATTTGAGTCACGACATCTTGCAACCGCGTCAATGACGCTCTCAGGCTCATGGATCCTTTGAAGCTCATAGCGATGGAGACCGATGCAGAACTCACATCCGTTGAGCAAGGAGACGCGCAGGCGCACAAGTTCGAGCAACGTCTTCTCGAGACCGGACATGGCATTCAGGTAGTGCTCCAGGCTTTGCATCGCCGCGATCGCATCAGGCGACAAGCGAACGTACGGCAGCCTTTGCTCATTCATAGCGCAACGCCTCAGCTGGCAAAACAGATGCAGCCGATCCGGACGGGTAGAGTGTCGCGAGCAGGCTCACGCCAAGACTTACAACGGTCACGATCACACCATCTCGCGCCGTCGCCGCGAACGGAAGATAGTCGATCGAGTAAACCGAAGCGTCCAGACGGATGAAGTGATAGTGAGCGCCGGCCCAACTCAGGCTATAGCCGAGCAGCAAACCCAGAAGCGTTCCCAACACAGAGATCAACAGCCCCTGAAGCAAGAAGATCCGGCGCACCTGGGCCGACGTCACCCCGAAGCTCATGAGAACGGCAATATCCCGGGTCTTCTCCATCACCATCATGGTAAGAGCGATCAGTATGTTCAATGCCGCGACACAGACGATCAAGGCCAGAACAATAAAGGTAACAACCTGCTCAAGTTTCAGTGCCCGAAAGAGTTCGCGATTCTGTTCCATCCAGTTCGTAGCCTGGAAGCCGGGTCCGGCAGCACGCGCGATCGCCTCTCCCACCTCCCTCGCTCGATAGAGATCATCCACTTTGAAAGAGATCACCGAGATCAGATCTGGTTCAGAGAACAATCGCTGTGCATCCGCTAGCCGAACAAAGGCATACGCCTGGTCATATTGGAAGAAGCCGGAGCTGAAAATCCCAGCCACACGAAAGCGCTGGTAGCGGGGAACCAGACCGATCGGTGTTAGCTCTCCCTGCGGGCTGGTCACCAGCACGGTATCACCCACCTTCACGCCGACATCCATAGCCAGTTCACTGCCCAGCACCAGTGGCGGAGTCGGATCCACGCCTGCACTCCATTGCGCCGCGCTCACCGGCTCCAGCTCGGCGGCACTTCCTTGCTTGACCGACCGCAGAAGATCGCCCACCTTCACCTGATCCGCAGGCAGAATGCCTTCAATAAGTGCCCCGCCACTCCGTGCGCCGCGCGAGAGCAGCACCTGCCCATATAATCCCGGCGCCGCCGCTGTCACATGAGGCGTTTGCCGCAGGCGCTCCAGCAGCGGCCGCCAGTCTTGAATTCCATCCGCCGCAACGCGCATCAAGGAGATATGGGAGGTGGACCCCAGAAGGCGTTCCTGCAGATCTCGTCGCATCCCGTTCGTAATTGCCAAAGCAAGAATCAGAGACGCCACACCTGCTGCAACCCCCAGCACTGAAAGGGTGGTCACGACACCGATAACGGCCTGCCGGCGCTTTGCCCGGAAGTACCGTGCCGCCATAAAGATCTCAAAGCGCATGTCCTAACGCACCACCGTTTTTACGCTCGTCATGTTATCCGCCCGGTCGTAAACCCGCACAGCAAGCACATGCTCCGTTCCTTGCGTTCCCGCTGCCGACTCCGTTTCACGCTTTGCTGGCAAGGGAAAACGCACCTCGTAGCGCTCGTTCAGCCCATCGGAAAGACCCCCCACTGGGTCCACGTACTGCCATGGCCCCGCGTCAAAAGAGAACTCCGCGTGCGAGATCGGCGACACGGCATCTCGCGCCTCGAAGGACCAGTGCACGACACCTCCGTCCAGACGCGCCGCCAAAACACCGGGTACCGGCGGTGTGGTGTCGACGGTAAAAGGAGCGCTCGCGCGATCTCCTGTGAGCGTGTCCGCGTCAGTATGGACTGGCCCGTCGCTGGCAACTACCCTCATCTCATATCGCCCGTCCGGAACAAGAGATGCGTCAAAGCTAAGAAAGCGGTCTGACAGCTTGTCTTTCAGCAATCTCCACCTAGTCTCCCCGACGCCACGATACCAAACCGCAAACATCAGGTCGTCGCCATTGTCGTCATGCGCAGACCACCGCACCACAACTCCAGAGCGATCCTTCTGCGCGGTGAGCGGTGTACTTCCGGCGTCTTGTTGCGGCGGGCTGATCGTCTGTGCAGCCGCGGATCCGGAAGCGAAGGTAATTTGAACGGTGGGTGGCTGCTGAACGGGCGCAGGGACAGGAACTCGCGCACCGGTCACTACCACCACTTCGTCAATCACCGGTGCGACATTACTCGGAAGATAGTTCATCGTTACAGAGGCGATCGCCCCTTTTTGGAGATCCGCGCGCCATTGCGCATAGCGGCCCGGCAGCAACGAAAGGGTCTCCCCATTTGCGCCCACACTCACCCAATCGCTCCAGCCCTGCACAGTATTCGGCACGTTGCCGCTTCTTGCAGAGAGCGTAAAGCCGGGTGCATCTGCCTGAACTTCGGTGCGCCCCCAGCGCGCATATTGCCCAGCATCGAAGACTTCACTCGTGTAGATCGCCTTCAAGGGCCTGTCCTGAAGCCATACCACTTTGCCGCTGTTGCTGGTCCCCACAAAGAGATCGGTGAGGTCACCGCTAATCGCCGTTGCTTGGCCTGCCTCGACTCGCGCAACCTCCGTGAATCGCCCCGGCATCGTGGAGTCGAGTTTATAAATTCTGCCCCGATTTCCGGTTGCCGCCAAAATCTGATCGCCATGCATGGCGAGGCCGTAGACCACCTCATCCTTCAACGCCACAAGCCGTTGCGGCGTTCCGTTGGGCGCGATGCGGTCGATCTCCGACCCGTCCGGCACGACGCCATTCGATCCCGCTGCGCTGGCTGACCCCGGCTGCAGGAAGGTAACTGTTACGCCCGTCGCTCCAGTTACAGGCAAGGGAGGCAGGGATCCAGGACTCTTGGCACCAACCGCGGCTGCATAGAGAGCTCCACCCCCATCCATGGCGAGAGAGGTGATCTCGCGATGCGCGGAAGCATAGGCGGCGAAAGGCTTTGCTCCCTTAATCCGAGTGTCACATCGATAGATCACGCCGCTACCGTCCGACCCTGCCCACAGCACGCCAGCGTTGCTGAGCAGTAACGATCGAATATGCGCGTCCGCAGTTCGGAAGAGAAGTTCCGGCTTTCCCGATTGCGCCGGAATGCGATACACCGCGGCTGGAGCACCGGTCGCGACGAACACCGTTCCGTCCGAAGCAACAGCCAGGTCCCAGATGTACTTGGATCGTTCTTCGGTCGTTGCAGGGTCAAAGATCACCCGTTCGCCACCAGGAACATTGCCCAGCCGATAGACCTTTCCGTCCGGCGATGTAGCCGCAAAGATTGCCCCACCAGCTCCCGCTCGGATCGCCTGAACCCCGAGTTCCTTTCCGGCGAACACCTTTTCCGCCGATCCGTTCGCGGAGATACGTAGTGCGGCGGCAGAGCCCCCCGTGCTGCCGCCCACCCCCGCAAGGATGGTGCCGTCCGGTCCTTTCGCCACCGACCAGACATAGCTCTCGGTCGCCCGGTACACCGTAGTCGCCGCCATACCAGCTTCCAGACGCCCATCGTTGCGAAGGGCTACCCCTTCCGCTGTACCGCGCTGGAACTCGTCATACCGGCTCACCGTCCACTGCTTCGTCCCTTGGGCCATGGCCCGGAGAGGAGTGCTAAGACACAAGGCGATCACCCCTGCGCCTGCCAGGAGTAGCCGTCGATATAACTTCGCTGTTTGCGTCTCTCTCATTATTGCTTTCTCACCGCACCCTCAGGTTCTCGCTTTCTCACCGCACCGTTAGGGTGAGCACCTGCGATCCAGACACTGCATCGTTCGCAGTCATCGACCCAAGCTCGACCATGCTTTCACCGTTTAGCCGCGCCGTTTGTGTAGCTCTCAATGGCTCAAACACGTTTGCCATCGAAAGCGGCACCTCACTCAGCGCATCCGCGTCAAGAACCGCTTGTGCAGAGTGAGTCAGCAGAGTGACATACACTCGATCGTTCGCGTGAGTCGCATTCAGGCGCTTCACCGTATCTGAAAGGTTCAAAGCATGTGCCGTGGTCGGGTCAAGCAGCCGGTCCAGCGTAGCTCCATCACTGATCAGCAGCCGCACCGTTCCCGCTTCAAGCGTATTCGGCAGAGCCAGACGCGTCCGCAATCGCTCTGTCGCTTGCTGATAAGGCTGCACGACGGCCTCTACCTCGATCGTTTCACCCGGCCGGACCTCGGTCTCGTCTGTCTCTGCCCTTTGAATCGATGCGGCTCTGCGGCGCGCTGACGTCACGACCTGCAAATCAACCCCGGTCATCTCTGGTTGCTCATCCGGATTGGCAAAAAGTTGGAGAAAGCGCTCGCCGATTGCCAGTGCAGCATTCACCGCACCAGGGTTGAAGCCGCTTTGTGATTGCCATCCTTCCAACTTCACGGGGGGCAACGTCACACCCGGCTCGCTCCCATGCGGACGTCGCGCGAGCCGGATCTCTCCCTCGAGCTTGTAGCTCGAGTCTGCAGAGCCGCTCAGCACCTGCTGCAAGGACTGGTACACCGCTGCCATCATCAGCTGCGGCGTCAACTCACGATGGGTAGCAACTTCGAAACGCATCGTCTTCGCCTCCCTCTTCGTCTCCTCCGCGCTGAGATGGATCGTGACAGGAATCATGCGCGCGTGAGCTCCCAACCTGCCATAGATCGCCGAGGAGCGATCTTGCGTGAACGCCCCGACAACTTCGGTTGCATTCACAATCTTGAACGAGTTAAGTGGGCTCGCTAGAGTTGCCACGACCTCCGCCTTGGCCATCGGCAGATCGATCTCCCCGGCCTGCGTAAGAGGGTGACCGCAGGCCAGCAACCTGGTGGCGTCGACGAACGACACCGTACATGTCCCTGTTACGGAGAGATCGCCCTGCACGAGGATGGCACTCACGGCGCTTCCGGGCTGCAGCGGCGCGGGCTGACGCTTGCTGGCGTCGGCACCTCCCAAGCCGCTTATCGGTGACATGCCGAGTGCCCGAAATCCATTGCCGAAGCGCGCGAGAGTCTCCGGGCTAAAGCCGTTGAACACCAGCGGCGCTTCCATCGGCTGCATCTCACCGCCCACCCCAGAGCTGTTCACAGGTGCTGGCATCCCTCCCGACAAACCGCTGACCTCAAGCATCTGCTCGATGGGTGTGATGCCTGCAATCGGCTCTTTGCTGAACTGTCCAATCCGGTAGCTCAGCGCACCCACAAGCCTTCCGTCGATATACACCGGACTTCCGCTCATCCCCGCGACAACCCCCGTGTACTCCGGTTTCGTTCCGTGCAGACGAGCCAGAATCAGGTCGCGCTTCGGCCCGAGAGCATTGGTCAGACGGCCCAGGATCTCGACCGCCATCGTCTCAGGGGTTACGCCAGAGAACACCGTATAGGCGACTCCGTGCAGACCCGGACGCACCTCTTCAAGCGGAAACACAATCGTGGTTGTTGGAGGCCCGGCGCTGTTCGATGCGGTTTGGCCCCATGAGGAACGAATGGCACTGGTAAGCAAGCATCCGAGCAGCCCCAGGAGCGTCCTTTTACGTAGCTTCACGTCTACAGACTAGAGGGTCAACCGCCTCGCAGGGAAACAGAGGTCGTTCGACCCAGCGCGAGCGCCCTGTCGACCTTTTCGCGCCGGAGTACAGTAACCAATGATGCATGCACTCACTTCGCTCTGGCGGCTCGCGTTTGCCCTTGTGATCGCGGCTACTCTGCTTTCGGATCCGGCGTTCTCTCAGGACGCGCCCGGGACCGCCACACCCCCGCAACAGGGCACTCCGGATGCTGGCCCGCAGACCGATAACGGTCCCATCATTCTCAAAAAGAAGAAAGATCCGGTCGACGCCCCACCGCCGCCCGCGCCCGAAGAGCCTAAGGTCAAGAACCCCAACAACGAGACATATTCCATCCGGGTCGACGTTCCTATCGTCAACCTGGACGTAAATGTCATTCTCGATAAGACCCACCAGTTCGTTCCTGGTCTCAAGCAAGGGAATTTTCAGGTGATCGAGGATGGGGTCGTGCAGCAGGTGCAGAGCGTCCGCATCGCGCAAACGCCAATCACCGCCGTTATGCTGCTCGAATTCGCGGCAAACAGCTACTACTTCATCAATGACATGCAGAACGCTGCCGCAACCTTCTTCCGAACTCTGCGGCCCGATGACTACATCGCCGTGATCACGTACGATCTCCGGACACACATCCTGACGGACTTCACCAATAACAAGCAGATCGTCGCGGATGCGCTTCGAAGTCTGACCATCCCCGGCTTCTCCGATACGGACGTCTTTGACGCACTCTATGAAACGTTGGACCGCGTCTCCCGGATCGAAGGTCGCAAGTACATCATTCTGATTGGGACAGGTCGCGATACGTTCTCAAAGCTCACCTTGGACAAGATGCTGGCCAAGGTAAAAACCTCCCAGGACGTCACCATCTTCTCGATCGGCACGGGTGCCTTTATTCGGGAAATCGCAGATTCGCGCGGGGGCATGGGCGGAAGCCAGCGGATGGACTACCTGCAAGCCGAAAACCAACTGAAGACCTTTGCCCAGATGACCGGCGGCCTCTATTTCAATCCACTTTTCCAGGGTGCCCTACCCGACATCTTTCATCAGATTAACGACTCGATCCGCAATCAGTACGTTCTGACCTACCGGCCGACCAACACCTCCAACGACGGCAGCTTCCGCAGGGTCAAAGTGCAGCTCGTAGATAACGAAGGTCACCCGCTCCGCATGCAGGATGAGAAGGGCAAGCCGCTGAAGTACTCTGTTGTCTCCCGTGACGGCTACCGCGCCAAGCTGCCTGTGGAGTAGATCAGCCCTGCAGAGAACCATTCGCGAGCTCTTTTGCGCGTTGGGTCGCCCGCTTCACGGCTTTGATGAGGGTGACGCGAAGGCCGCCTTCCTCGAGCTCAAGGATGCCGTCAACTGTGCATCCAGCTGGCGTTGTCACCGCGTCTTTCAGGAGCGCGGGGTGCGCTCCGGTCTGCAGCACCATCTTGGCTGAGCCGAGCGTGGTCTGAGCCGCCAGAAGTGTGGCTACATCGCGCGGCAGGCCGACGTTCACACCCGCCTCCGCCAGTGCTTCTATGACAAGGTAAAGAAATGCCGGCCCGGAGCCTGAAAGGCCGGTAACCGCATCCATGTGCTTCTCCTCGAGCACCACCGTGCGGCCTACGGTGGCAAACATTCGCGTTGCCAAAGCCAGTACCTCTGCGCTGCAAAAACGCCCGCCACAAAGTGCTGTCATACCCTCTGCGACCGTCGCTGGTGTATTTGGCATGGCCCGAACGACGGCCAGATCACACTGCGCCGCCTCCTCAATCACTCGGGTCGTAACCGATGCGGCTAGCGAAACAATGATCTTTCGCTCGTGGAGAGCCGGCCTGATCTCTTCGAGCAGATCCACTACCTGCGCCGGCTTTACCCCGAGTAAGAGAACGTCTGCTGCCTGGGCAGCTGTGAGGTTATCTGTGCCAACGGCCACGCCCCAACGATCGGCGAGAGAGGAAGCCCGCTCGTGCTGGCGTACAGTTGCGGCAATCTGGTTGGTCCGCAGCAGATGGTTCGCCAGAAAGGCGTCGAGCAAAATACCACCCATCTTACCGGCCCCAAGGATAGCGACACGTACATCGCCTATCGATTCAGTGACGTCCGCGCTAACCAACATAGTCAGCAGGCTATCAGAGCTGAACCAGAGATCTGGAGACTAAGCGTCTTTGTGCGGTCTCGACCTGCGAAAATCTACGGTCAAACGCCGTCAAAAAGACGGGCGAGCAGAAGAGGTACCCGTCTCGAGCACCTCTCCTCTACCCGCCGACAATCAGGCAGTTGTCTTCACGCAATAGGTGTCAAAGGCTCGCTGCAGCTCTTGTGCAATCGCCGGCGCAGTTGAGGTCTCAATCGCGGATCGCTGCATCAGGTAGACGAGCTGTCCGTCGCGAAGAATGGCGATAGCAGGCGACGTCGCCGGATGGCCGCCGAAGTAGCTGCGAGCCCGATCGGTCGCCTCCCGATCTTGTCCGGCGAAAACAGTCACCGCGTGGTCTGGCATGGTGGCATTCTGCATGGCAAGGCGAACGCCCGGGCGCATCTTGCCTGCGGCGCAACCGCAGATCGAATTCACGACCACCATCGTCGTTCCCTTTTCGCTCATGGCGGTCTCGACCTCGGCAGCCGTACGTGTTTCCTTTAGGCCAGCGCGGGTCAGTTCCTCGCGCATGGGAATCACCATAATCTCTGGATACATTTTGTCTCCCCCAAGAGGCCGCGCCGATCTGCGGCTTCTACCCTATTGTAGCGGGCATCGCTTGCACCAGGCGAATCTGCGGCGGTCTTCTCGTCCAGGAACGCCAACGGCACTCTGGGGTACCCTGATTCTCGTGACGAAACTACAGATCCAGGAGAACGTTGAACTTGCGCCATACACCACGATGGGGATCGGCGGCCCTGCGCGCTTCTTTACGCATGTGCAAACTGAACGCAAGTTGGAGGCGGCGGCCTCCTTCGCGGAGAAAAACAGCCTTCCTCTGGTTGTGCTGGGCGGGGGCTCAAACCTCCTGGTTCGAGACGAAGGGTTCCCCGGGCTCGTCGTCTTCCTGGACCTGTGCGGTGAGACGCGCATCTCTCCTGCCGGCAGCAAGGTTCGCTTCGACGTCCCCGCAGGAACTGAATGGGACGACTTTGTCCTGTCAGCATGTGAGCACGGCTTGTCTGGAGTCGAGTGCCTCGCTGGCATTCCAGGCCGATCTGGCGGCAGTCCAGTTCAGAACATCGGTGCCTATGGCCAGGAGGTCGCTCAAACCATACAGAGCGTTCGTGCCTACGATCTGCGGTTAAGATTATTTGTGGTTCTCAGCAACGAAGCCTGCGGGTTCACGTATCGAAGTTCCAGGTTCAACACCGAGGAGCGTGGACGATACCTCATCACAAACGTCAGTTTCCTGCTCCAAACAGGTGAAAAAAGCACCTTAACCTACGCCGATTTGCAGGCTCGCTTTGCCGGGCAGACGCCCTCACCACTCCAGATCTATCATGCCGTCCGCGAAATCCGGCAGAACAAAGGCATGTTGTTCCTGGCCAATGATCCGGATAGCCGCTCTGCTGGCTCCTTCTTCAAAAATCCGGTCGTGCCTGCAGATCAGCTCAGCAGCATCGCCGCAGAGGTGGACACAGATCAGAGTGCGGTGCCACATTGGCCCGCTCCGAACACTTCCCAGGGAGATCCGCAGGTAAAGCTCGCGGCAGCCTGGCTGGTCCAGAGTGCCGGATTCCCAAAGGGTTTCGCCGACGGAGCAGCAGGCATCTCTTCCCGTCATTCCCTCGCGCTTATCAATCGGGGTGGAGCGACGTTCTCCGACATCGCTCGACTGCGTGATCGCATCCAGGCGGAAGTAACACGTCGATTCGGCGTAAGACTCGATCAGGAACCGGTCGAACTTGCCCCCCAAACAGGAAAACGCTTCTAGTGAACGGGGTTCAGACCGAGGTTCGGTAGCTTCGTCTGAACATCAGATGAAAGCAGCCAATTGAGGAAGCGGTGGGCTTCGGCAGTATCTCCCTTCCGCAGGACCACAGCATATTCCTTGATGACTGGGTACTGAGACTCAGGAACCAAAATATACGATCCAATCATCTTGTAATGGTCTGATCTGGCCAAAGTCAGCGAGATGAACCCGAGTTGAGCTTCGCCAGACTCCACAAGCGCTCCAACCCTCGTCACATCCTCTGCGACCACGAACTTCGGTGAGAGACTTTCGAAGAGTTTCAATCTTGTCAGCGCCGCAGCTGTGGCCCGCCCGAAGGGCTCCAACAATCGGTCGGCAACAGCCAATTTCTGCAAACGCCGATCCTGCAGTCGCTCCAGATTGAGCGGCTGTAGAGGAGAGTCCTTTTGGGCGAACAGTACAAGAGTTCCGTTGGCGTAGGCGACCGGTGCTTTCGCGTCAGCCAAGCCGCCTGCAATGAGCTTCTCGGGATAGGTGAAGTCTGCGCCCAGAAAGATATCTGCAGGGTCTCCTGCTTCTATGCGTGCCACTTGCCTCTCCGACGATCCAGTTGTCACAATCAGCTTCACACCAGTGCTGTGCTCATAGTTTTGCGCGAGTGCGGGCATTACCGGCAGGAGATCGGCCGCCGCGGAGACATGAAGAACCCTCTTGGGTGATGGTGTCGCCTGGGATTGCCCGTCCCGAGCGAAAGTAGTAAGAAGTGTCCCGAACACGAAAGCGGTGCAAGCCTTCCGAACGCGGAACGTGTGCATTGGCCTTGCGACGCGCATACGATACCCTGTCATTACCATGAACGTAGCATCACATCAACTCCGATGCACGGAGTGTCACCAAGAAGTTTCAGGTGATGCCGCGCCTTCCGATTTCCGCTGCATTGCGTGCCGCGGGCTATTTGAGGTGGTCTATCCATGGTCAAGGCCGGCCCCCGGTTTCCAAGCCATGGGGGGCAGTGAGGCATCAGTTCCCCGGCTACCAAACGTGAGTGCGCTTCGCTGGTTGTGGCAGGAGCGTCGTTCCTCGACGCTCGCAGCCGACCAGTCTGGCGTCTGGCGTTTTCGAGATCTCCTGCCGATTTTGACGGACATCGAACACCCAATCACGCTGCGTGAAGGAAACACACCCCTGTACGAGCTACCTCGGTCTGCGGCAGCCGTTGGAATTAATTGGCTGCTCGCGAAGCACCAAGGAATGAATCCCACTGGTTCTTTCAAAGATACGGGAATGACCGCAGCGCTCTCCGTCGCGGCAGAACGGGGATATGAGTGGGTAGCTTGTGCTTCCACGGGGAATACTTCGGCGGCGATGGCTGCCTATGCTGCACGGGCAAATTTGCGGGCAATTGTCCTGATCCCAGAGGGCAGAATCGCGTGGGGAAAGCTCTCCCAATCGATGGATTATGGCGCGATCACGCTGCAATTGAAAACCGACTTCGATGGGTGTGTCCGTGCACTGGGCGAACTCATACGACATCTTCCCATCTACCTTCTCAATTCCGTCAATCCCTATCGTCTTGAAGGGCAAAAGACTCCCGCCTTCGAGTTGCTGGAACAACTTGACTGGCACGTGCCTGAGCACATCATTGTGCCTGGCGGAAACCTGGCAAATAATGCTGCTCTGGGGAAAGGATTCGAGGAACTCTTTCACCTCGGACTTATCTCGCGTGTTCCGAAAATTTCGGTCATTCAGGCTGCGGGTGCAAGTCCGCTAGTGCGGAGTATGGCAGCGAACGGCGGGCGAGAACTGTTGCCGATGAAGGCCGATACACGGGCGACAGCCATCCGGATCGGGAACCCCGCAAGCTTTTACAAAGCGGTGCGGACGATTCAGACGACAGGTGGCTGGACCGAAGCTGTTTCGGAACAGGAAATCGCATTGGCGAAGGCCCAGATAGGTGCTGAAGGCATCGGGTGCGAACCGGCGTCCGCGGTGACGCTGGCTGGCCTAAAAAAGCTTGTGGCCCAAGGGAAGATCACGCGGGAGGAGCGGGTTGTCCTCATCCTCACGGGACACACACTTAAGGACCCGCAGTACACGATCGATTATCATACACAGGCGCTCCTGACCGAGCTGGAAGCGGCTGAGGCAAGCGCGATCGATGAAGTTGAGCACGATTCGCTTCGCCGCCAACCAATGGTGCTGGACGTAGAGGGCGAAACTGTTCTGCGTGCCGTCGCCCGCATGGTCGAGGCTGGCGTGGCGATTCCTCTATGACGGAGAAGGTAGCCTCTACGCGGTCCCGGGATCTGAGCACGTTGAGGACGCCCGAAACGCCTCAGGTGGAGCAAACGATACTCCGACTTACCCTTCCTGCGACCTCCGCGAATCTTGGACCTGGGTTTGATGCGTTAGGATTGGCGCTCTCACTCTACTTGCACCTCGAGGCTCGCCTTGCGAAGGTCTTCTCTCTCACCGCGACGGGCCGCGACGCACATGTTACAGGGCAGGTCGAGGGCAACCTCATCCTGGCAACGTACAGGGAAGTTCTAGAGGCCCACCAGCGGACCGTTCCAAATCTGGCGATTGCACTAGACAATGAGATCCCGCTTGGGATGGGGTGTGGATCGTCTGCCGCGGCGCTCTGTGCAGGCATTCTGCTTGCAAATCACTTTGGCGGCTTGGGTTGGCCAAGAAGCGAGATCCTCGACGAAGCCGCCCGGCGGGAGGGTCATCCCGATAATGTCGCCGCATGTCTTTTGGGGGGGCTCACGATTTCGAAGGCAGCTATGTCGGTAGATTCGGATGTGAGCAGGAAAACTTCGGCCCTGAGCCTAGGCGTTGGTTTGCCCTGGCGCTTATTGCTTGCGCTCCCGCATGCCGGCCTGCCAACCGTAAACGCAAGGCAACTCCTTCCGGAGACGTACAGCCGGTACGACACGGTTCGCAACGTGCAATCGACGGCACTGCTGGTGGGTGCGTTTGCTTTGAATCGGCCCGATTTGCTTCGGGATGCTACAGAGGATCGCCTCCATCAGCCATACCGAATGAAGGTCTGTGCGCTACTTGCGGCCTTACTTCCATTGGCGGGTCGGAATGGCGTTCACAGCGTCACCCTCTCAGGGGCTGGCCCGTCAGTGTTGCTGATTGTGGAAGCAGACGTTCCCGTGGACCTCGTTAAGGCTGCAGCCGGTCCACTGGTTTCCGAAGTTCTTGAGCTTTCCATTGCGTCCGGAGCACGATCACTCATTAAGTAATCCGGAAAATGTTACCTAAGATTCCTTTACCTGCACTCACTTCTTCTCTAGTCTCCCGTTTGTAGACAGTTCTGGGGAGGGCTGCTACAACGCCCGTTGACCTCTTAGGAGGTCCGGGCGTTTTCTATCTCAAATTTGTCAACACCCTCCGCATATCTCCCCTTATTGCATCCATCTTAGAAGCGCCGCATCTACTATTTTAAGGAATATGGCCCGCTTAGGCGGCGAGTCTTGGATGTAAGAAGGGAAGTAGGGCAATGGCCAGTCAGTTTGTAAGTGAGATCGACGATGCAGCGTTCGAGAAGGAAGTTCTTCAGTCAGATCAACCGGTTCTGGTTGACTTCTGGGCAGCGTGGTGTGGGCCATGTCGTGCACTTGCACCCGTTGTAGATGAGGTGGCGACGGAGTACCAGGGCAAATTGAAGGTGTTGAAGATGGATGTGGACGCAAACAATCAAACGCCGGCACGGTATGGAATACGTGGTATTCCTGCGCTCCTTCTCTTCAAAGACGGCAAGGTTGCCGAGCAAATCGTTGGTTTTGTCCCGAAGGACACAATTGAGAAGACGATCGCAAGAGTCATCGCATAAGTACTGAGATAGGAAACAGCCGGAGCCTAGCTCCGGCTGTTTCCGTTAAATGCTGTGATGCGGATTGTTACACTCGGCATAATGCTGGAATGGATGTTGTTCCGCGTCATCGTAGTCGCGGTTTTTATCTTGGCTAATGCCTTCTTTGTGGCAGCTGAGTTCGCTTTGGTTAGCGTTCGTGAGACGCGTATAGAACAGCTCCTAGCGCAAGGTAGAGCAGGTGCTCGCGCGGTTCTGCACCTCAAACATTCGATCGATGAGTTTCTGCCAGCGGTTCAGTTCGGTGTCACTCTTGCAGCGCTTGCTCTCGGCTGGCTTGGTGAACCTGTCATTACGGAGATGCTGCTCCAGGCAGCCTGTGTAGCCCACATCTACATACCCGCCCGGGTTCTCCATCCGCTTGCTATTGTTCTTGCCTTTGCCACAATCACGTATTTTGAGGTTCTACTAGGCGAGTTGGTGCCCAAATCACTCGCGCTTCAACGTGCGGAGCGAATCGCCTTAGCTGTTGCGACTCCCATGGATGCGTTCATCCGTCTCACTCGTCCCGCTGTCCGACTGATGAACAACTCCGCAACTCTGGTGCTCCGGCTTTTTCGGGCGCCTTTGCGTGGAGAAGGAGCTGTTCACTCTCCTGAGGAACTGAAATTGGTCGCCACGGCAACTCGACGGATGGGTTTGCTACCGGTTTTCCAAGAAGAAATCATCCATCGAGCCATCGAACTGAACCACGTTACGGTTCGTGAGATCATGACGCCCCGGGCGCGAATGTTCATTCTCAGCGCTGATCTTCCGATCGAATTGGCCAGTGCAAAGATCGTCGAAGAACAACACTCGCGAGTGCCCGTTTTCGAGCCATCGCTACGAGTCGGGGCGGCCGCAGAACAGGACCGAATTGTAGGCGTCGTGTATTCAAAGGACGTCTCTCGCCTGATGCACTTCCGGGTAGCTTCGCGATCGGTCGGAGGAGCAACGTCCAACCTTGCCTTGCGCCAAATCATGCGACCGGCAAGTGTGGTTCCGGAGACGAAGCTCGCGGTCGAGTTGCTGCAGGACTTTCAAAATAAGCGTCGTCAGATTGCGATCGTAGTAGATGAATTCGGATCGACTGTGGGTCTAGTAACGGCAGAAGACGCACTCGAACAGATCGTGGGTGAGCTGGAGGATGAATTCGATCTTGTTCCCCGTGTTCTGCCGGCACTCGCGGACGTGATGGAGTTTGATGGAACAACGCCCTTGCGTGATCTGACAACGCAGCTACGATGGACCTTTCCTCGAGAAGCCGGCGTAGAAACTCTTGCCGGCTTCATCCTCGCGCAGCTGGGGCGAATACCTTCGGTCGGAGACCACCTGGTGCACGACGGTCATCTATTTACCGTGGCAGAGATGCAGGAGCGCCGTGTGGCGCGAGTTCGTGTGGTGAGTCAGCCGCGTTTGTAGCTGACCCGAGCTCGTTGCTGATAGTTTTCCTGTAGACATGTCCCGCGCGATCCTCCAGTTTTGTCGACGTTCCGCCACCATACTGCCCATTCTCTGGGTTGTGGTTTCAGTTGTTTTTCTGCTGATTCACATAGTTCCCGGCGACCCGATCGTTCAAATGCTTGGAGAAGGAGCTACGGCCACGGATGTTGCCGCACTCCGTCATGCCTACGGCCTCGATGCAGCTCTTCCGCAGCAGTATTATCAGTACTGGCGAGGCGTTATGCACGCAGATCTTGGGCAGTCGCTGAGGTTGCATGACTCGGTGTTGCACCTTGTGGAACAACGATATCCCTACACACTGGCTCTAACGGCTGTGGCCATGCTTTTCGGAGTTATTCTTTCGCTACCAGCGGGGGTGATCTCGGCAACACGAGAAGGGAGCATCGTTGACCGGGCCATCAGCGTGATCTCATTAGTAGGATTGTCGTTTCCGAATTTTGCACTCGGTCCCGTTCTGATTCTTGCGTTCTCCATCCGGCTAGGCTGGCTACCTGTTTCTGGCGCAGGTCCTCAGCATGCGTCAGGGCGTGACTTCGTCGAGCACATGATCCTGCCCGCAGTTACACTTGGTCTGTCGCTTGCGGCGATTCTGACGCGTATGGTGCGCTCTGCCATGCTGGAGGAGCTTACACAGGATTACGTGCGCACCGCTCGCGCTAAGGGCCTTTCTGAAACCCGTGTTCTCTATCGACATGCCCTGCCGAACGCGCTTGTACCTGTTTTGACGGTACTCGGTCTGCAGTTCGGAAGTCTATTGGCGGGGGCAATTGTGACCGAGACAATCTTCAGTTGGCCGGGTATTGGAAGACTCACGCTGTCGGCCATTTCAAATCGGGATTACGCTTTGGTCCAAGGCTGCTTACTTGTCGTTGGACTCACCTACGTTGCGGTAAATCTGCTTACGGATCTGGCCTACACTCTAGTAGACCCCCGGTTGCGCCACTCGTAATCTTGCCCCGAGGCGGCAGGTGGTCAATCTGCCGCAGGCAACGCCGCACATAGAGTAAGAGAAAGTATGAGAGCCCCTCTTTGCTTCTTCACTTGCCTCAGTGGATCTGCCCAGAAACCGGATCCGCTCCCCGACTCGCCCCAAAACCGGTTCCTGAACCCACAAGTCCACCGGCGCGAAGTGTGCGGGACACCCGCGATCAGCTCTTTCGTGCACCTGCTAGTTGGAATTTCAGTCGGCACAATGGAGAACTCAGTACCTTCGCGCTGGATGCACGATCGCCCATACCCGGCTTCACGCCGTTGCGGACTTGACTCTAATCCCTCCCGTACTCAACGATTCCGCGGAGCACACATTTTACGTTAATTCCGCGCTGCACCCGAGCTCACTTTTCTGTTCGAACCAAGCAGCGGCTCCGGTCGCGCACAGGTCGCCACCAATCACGATCGATGCAGTGTCGTTCAGACGTGGTTACACCGAGCATGGCGGAAGCTGCGTGGAAAGCCGAGACGATGTCTACACCGCTCTGCGTGGAAGCAGTTGTCTTCGCTTTGAACAGAGCGAGATAGAGCCGTCACGGCTGGCTCGGCCCAGCGATCAAGAGGATTAGAGTTCGATGAGATGTGCTTCAAGCTTGTCCTCACGGACGTTGACGCTTGCGACAGTGATTGGAAGCTTGAAGCGGCGGGGACCAGCACTGCCAGGGTTGAGATAGAGGACGCCGGCATCCCACACGATAGAGCCTTTGTGCGAATGGCCACTTACGATCGCATTCATGTGTGCGGCGACCGGGTTCAGGTCAAGATCACCAATGTTGTGCACAAGATAGAAAAGCCTTCCTTCAAGTTCTACAGCTTCTGTTGCTGGCAGAAGAGAGGGGTTACCGTGGCGATCGATGTTGCCACGGATAGCCGTGACTGGCGCGATTCTTGCCAAGGTCTCGAGGATCGGCCCTTTGCCGACATCACCGGCGTGGAGGATGTGATCAGAGCCTTCAAGCGCCTGGAGCGCCTCAGATCGAAGTAGGCCATGTGTGTCCGAGATCACTCCAATTCGCATTAGGCGGACTCCCTTTGTTGCTGTCTCGGGTCGAAGTGATCGCGGAGAGAATCTCCAACGAAATTAAAGGCCAGCACAAGCAGCATGACAGCAGTTGCGGGGAAGAAGACAAGATGGGGGGAGTCGAAGAGGTGTGATCGTGCGTCATTTAGCATAGCGCCCCAGCTTGGCGCGGGCGGCGGAACACCTAATCCCAGAAAACTCAGCGTCGCTTCCGAGAGAACCGCGCCAGCCATGCCAACGGAGGCCTGAACCAGCAAGGGAGGAAGGATATTCGGAAGAATGTGTTGCAAGAGTACGCGACGGTCGGAGGCACCCAGAGAGCGTGCAGCTTCAACGAATTCCCGTTGTCTGATGGCCATCACCTGTGCCCGCACGAGCCGCGCGTAGTTCACCCACCCAGAGATGGACAGAGCAACAACGACGTTGATTAAGCCTGGGCCTATAAAAGCGACGAATGCGATGGCTAGCAGAATGCCTGGCAAAGCAAGAAAGGCGTTCGCGACGTAGGCATTCAGGAGCGTGTCGGCAAATCCTCCATAGAAGCCCGCCAGGGTGCCTGCCAGTACACCAAGCAGCAACGAAAAACTCACAACGGCAAACCCTACCGAAAGGGATATACGTGCCCCGTAGATGATCCGCGAAAAGATATCCCGCCCGAGTTCGTCCGTTCCAAACAAGGATACCGCCGAGGGTGGATGCAGACGTCCAACGAGGTCTAAGGTAGACGGATTTTGCGGTGCAAGCCACGGTGCAAGCACGGCGCAGAGCATAAAGATAGTGATCAGCAGCAAACCGATCAGGAGAAGTGGATTTTTCCTCATCGCTCGAGCGAGCGAGTGTACCGTCACTGAAGGGGTTGCTATGGACTTCGACTTAGTTGTCTGTAACATCGGGTATGCGTCCGATCGGACGAGCGATCTTCGCAAGCGAAGCGGCTATGATGGCCGTGGCTCAACAATCTCTCTAGTGGGAACTCTACTCTGCGCATCCTTATCTACGGGCTCAACTTCACACCGGAACTGACCGGTATCGGAAAGTACACGGGTGAGATGGCCGAGTGGCTTGCGGCACGCGGACACAACGTCCGTGTGGTGACAGCACCGCCGTACTATCCTGCGTGGCGAATTCGAGAGGACTACCGAGGCAAGCTCTTTCGTACGGAGCACCCCGTCCCCGGCCTCACGGTCTATCGCACGCCCTTGTACGTTCCGGAGAAGCCATCCGGGCTGAAACGGATGCTTCATCTCTGTTCCTTCATGCTTGGCAGCATTCCAGTCATGCTACGGCAGATCTTCTGGAAGCCGGAAGTTGTTTGGACAGTCGAGCCTACCTTTTTCGGAGCGCCGTTGGCTCTGCTGGTTGCCCGCGCCTCTGGTGCGGCCGCCTGGCTGCACGTGCAGGACTATGAGGTTGATGCGGCGTTTGATCTTGGACTGCTTCCAGCCGAAGGTCCGGTACACGCGTTGGCGCTCAGACTAGAACGATTCTTTACGAAGTCCTTCGACCGTCTTTCGTCGATCTCACCGCAAATGGTGAATCGCGCGACGGAGAAAGGCGTTGTTCCGGAACGAGTGACGCTGTTTCCAAACTGGGTCGATGTCGACGCCATCCGGCCCGAAGTTGATGGTGCGTCCAATCTTTATCGTGAAGAACTCGGCCTCGCGGGGAAAACCGTCCTGCTCTACTCCGGCAATATGGGGAACAAGCAGGGCTTGGAGTGTTTAGCGCCGTTGGCGGAGGCGTTTGACAGCGATCAGACGGTACACTTTCTGTTCTGCGGGGACGGCGCCTTCCGGCCTCAACTGGAAGCAACGGTCTCTAGGCGCCGTAATGTAACCCTCTTGCCGCTACAACCAGCGGAGCGCCTCGGATCTCTGTTGAATGCGGCGGACATCCATCTCTTGCCACAGCGGGCCGGGGCGGCTGATCTTGTAATGCCATCTAAACTGACCGGGATGCTTTCGAGTGGGCGACCGGTGCTCGCAACAGCGGACGAAGGAACCATGCTGGCGCAGGTTGTTTCAGGAGCCGCGGAGAGCGGAGCGTTAGGCTTGGTAATCGCGACGGGAGATATCGAAGTTCTCTTCAAAGGAGCGCACCGTCTGGTGACAGATCCTAAACTTCGGGAATCATTCGGGGCGAATGCGAGGAATTACGCCATTCAATTTCTCGGCAGGGAAGAAGTGCTCTCGCGCTTCGAACAGGACCTATTGCACTTTCGTCACTAGTTGAAAGAGGTGCGTCAAGTAGAATCACACCCAACACTTCTCTGAGGTTCACCTTTGAAACGAGCATTGATCACAGGCGTCACCGGGCAGGACGGCGCTTATCTCGCTGAACTTTTACTGGCCAAGGGCTATGAAGTCCACGGCATCAAGCGACGGACGTCGCTCTTCAACACAGCTCGCATCGACCACATCTACGAAGATCCACACATCGAGCATCGGAATTTCATCCTCCACTACGGCGATATGACGGACTCGTCATCGCTGATCCACATCGTGCAGAAGGTGCAACCGGACGAAATCTACAATCTTGCTGCGCAATCTCATGTCCAGGTCTCGTTTGAGGAGCCGGAATACACGGCAAATTCAGATGCCTTGGGTGTTCTGCGTCTTTTGGAAGCGATCCGGATCCTCGGGCTCGAGAACAAAACGAAGTTCTATCAAGCATCCACCTCAGAGCTGTACGGTTTAGTTCAGGAGACTCCGCAGAGGGAGACGACGCCGTTCTATCCTCGATCGCCGTATGCTGTTGCCAAGCTCTACGGCTACTGGATCGTCGTGAACTACCGCGAGGCGTATGGAATGTATGCCTGCAACGGAATTCTCTTCAATCATGAGAGCCCGCTGCGTGGTGAAACCTTTGTGACGCGCAAGATCACTCGTGGTCTAGCGCGCATAAAGGTAGGCCTTCAGGAGAACCTGTTCATGGGCAACATCGACGCGAAGCGCGACTGGGGCCATGCCCGCGACTACGTCGAGATGCAGTGGCTGATGCTACAACAGGAGAAGCCACAGGACTTCGTCATAGCTACTGGACAACAGTACAGCGTCCGCGAGTTCATCCAGCGATGCGCGGCCTTGCTGGAGCTTGATCTCACGTGGCAGGGAAGTGGTGTCGATGAGAAAGCGCTGGATAAGAACGGGAAGGTCCTTGTGTCTATCGATCCTCGCTACTTCCGTCCGACTGAGGTCGAGACGCTGCTGGGTGATCCTGGCAAAGCTCAACGTGAGTTGGGCTGGACTCCACGGACAAGCTTTGACGACCTTGTCAAGGAGATGGTGGAGGCCGATCTGATCTCCGCGCAACGCGATGCCCTTGTTCGCAAGCACGGATTTGCTGCGTATAACGTACGGGAGAGCTAGAGTATGGGTACCATGCACATGGCCAAAAACGCCCGCATCTTCGTCGCAGGGCACCGCGGCTTAGTAGGCTCGGCCATCTGTCGCGAGCTAAAAGGCCTTGGGTACGAAGCTTTGCTTACCCGATCGAGACAAGAACTTGATCTGTTGGATGTAGAGGCAGTCCTGGCCTTCTTTCAAAGGGAGCAGCCCGAGTTCGTGTTTCTCGCCGCAGCGAAGGTCGGCGGCATTCTTGCTAATAACACTTTTCCGGCGGACTTTATTAGAGACAATCTCGCAATCCAGAGTAATGTGATCGACGCGAGTTACCAGTGCAGGGTGGATCGTCTGCTGTTCCTGGGATCCTCCTGCATTTACCCTAAACTTGCTCCTCAACCGATGCCCGAGAGTTCACTATTAACTGGGCCGCTTGAGGCTACGAATCGGCCGTATGCCCTAGCGAAGATCGCCGGGATTGAGATGTGCTGGAGCTATAATCGGCAATATGGCACGAGATATCTGGCCGCAATGCCTACCAATCTGTATGGGCCAAACGACAACTTCGATCTGAACAACTCCCACGTGCTACCGGCTCTGATTCGCAAAACGGCTGAGGCGATTCGGTTCGAAGCTTCGGAGGTCACAGTTTGGGGCACTGGCACCCCGAGACGAGAGCTGCTGTACTCGGATGATCTTGCGCAGGCGTGTGTCTTTTTGATGAACCTTGATGAGGAGCATTTTCGGACACTGCTGATCGAGGATGCTCCTCCACTTATCAACATTGGAACCGGTGAAGACGTCACGATTCGCGAGCTCGCGGAGATTGTGGCACGTGTGCTCGGATTTCAGGGCTCGCTCGTGTTCGACACGAGCAAGCCGGATGGAACGCTGCGTAAGTTGATGGATGTGACGCGTCTCCATGCTCTTGGCTGGAAGCACGTTACGTCTCTGGAACAAGGCATTGAGCGCACCTGGAACGCAGTTCGCGCTCAGCTATCCCGAGCCAGTTCCTCGTAGTATTCTTAGTCCTTTTAGTATCCAATTTTACTCCCCCGCGTTCTCACAACCGGCCTTGAATTCGGTGCGTTTGTGCGTCGTCACGCGTTTGGCGATGGAGAGCTGGGTGTAACGCTCGGGCGATGTTTAAAACCGAACTATACCATGGCCCGACCGACCCACATCGCGGCCGAATGTGGGATTAACCTACCCCATACCTGCTTTTTAGAATCAACGATATTGCAGACTCGTTCAGAGTCGAGAATTGCATCTTTGCGGGGTTGTCTTCTATGTTTCACTGCTTTGCTTCCCTTGCGCGTGTTTCTCTCGCGCTGCTTTTTTTTGGTACTTCCATAGCGCACGCTTTGACACAAGGGAGTGTCCACACCCCGAATGTCGCTGAACAACGGCTTCTAAGTGCGGCAAACAGAGATCGAGCTGCCCACAACCTGAACACGCTCAAACGAGATCCGCTGCTGTCGCAGGCGGCACTGTTCCATGCTCTCCAAATGGCGGAGCACGCTAATATTTCACATGGGTTCCCGGGCGAGCCGGATCTTTCACAGCGCGGGGCAAGCGCGGGCGTTCGCTTCTCACTCATCACAGAAAACGTGGCGGAAGCGCAGGATCCGACTGTCATTCACGACCTTTGGATGCACTCAAGTGGACACAGAGCCAATCTGCTGGATGCTTCGGTGAACGTAGTTGGAATCGCCGTGGTTACTCGGAATGACGAGGTGTTTGCGGTAGAAGACTTCGCGTCGACTGTGGAACCGATGTCTCTGAATGATCAGGAGATCGCCGTCTCCTCTCTGCTGAATGCATCCGGTGTTACGGTAAGTAATTTGGACGAGCAAAGCGTAATCAATGCCCGCCAAACTTGCACTATGTTTGCGGGATATGCCGGTCCTCGCCGGCCTTGGTACATCATGCGTTATACCGCTTCTCGCCTGGACCAGCTGCCTCCACAAATCAGGATCCGCTTGATGGCTGGAAAGTACCGGCAAGCTGTCATCGGGGCGTGTACACCGACCGAAAGCGGTGTTTTCAGCTCCTACAGCGTCGCTATTCTGCTTTACCCTAATGCCTCTTGATGACGTCAATTCATGCTTGAAAGGCGGGTTGCATCGGCTTTATGCGCCGTACATAGCTGAACGGACTCAAGTAGTTAGAGTGCCGATCGCAACTGTCGCTCTGCGGTTTTTCCCTTACTCCTTGCTCCGTCATAGGTTGACCCCGCAACGGTCGGAGTTGTCTCCGATGGTCGGCGCTTTGACCGCTGCAAGCCCTTTTGCTATAAAGAAAGAGTCGCTGTGTATCGTCTTGCGAATATTCCTGAGTAGCTCAATGGCAGAGCATTCGGCTGTTAACCGAAGGGTTGTAGGTTCGAGTCCTACCTCAGGAGCCAAGTTAAGCAGCAAGTTAGAGCATTTACAACTCGCGGAAATTTTTGAAAGTTCACTGCTACCTTCTACCCACTCGAAAATGATGAAGTTCTACTGTCATTTCGAGTGTAGGGCAGTGTCGTCCGGCTCGGGGCTTGAAAGCTGAGTAGGCTTTGTCATTTAGCTCCGGCATGCGGTGATCGGAGGCGCTGGAAAGGCATGGCGCTGTAAGCCTCCATTAGGGAGTAGTACATTCTGTTCAGTTTCAGATCCCAAATTCGAAACTGTGTGGTCATTTGCAACAGGCAGTTGTAAGCGCAGCATTGGGACGTCGAAGTTCAACGGCTACACACTTCCTTTGGTTTATCTAGTTGTTTGTGAGTAGCGACGTGTCACTTCAGGGTGCGGAGCGGTCTAGTACGCGCTATTAGCGCGATGAATCCAGCGGTGTTCAGCTCCGAAGTGATTGGAAGCTACTGCATGCAGGGTGCTTTGCCTGCGAACGTAAGTCGAATCAGCCTCTAGGCCTACGCAGCAACCTTAGCTGGAAGGATTGCGCGAGGAATGCATAAACTTACTTACCTTGAGCCCGGAGTAGTAGGGGTGAACGCTAGTGGTCTCGACAGCCACCTAACTCCATAAGCGCCCGAGCATGTCAGGGCGAGTTGATGACAGGATCTACAGAATTACGTAGCAGTTGCACCGTAAGCGTGTGGTGTGGGCCGTTCTTATGGGACTGTCATAGCTTATGTATCCACATAACGTTATGTGGGTACATAAGCTAAGGATGTATGTGGTGGGCGTGGACCGATACCTTCCAT